>OLHJ01000185.1_pt1 | contig 23168 bp, 14 predicted proteins | sample 1609491 | NCBI WGS metagenome assembly OLHJ01 (sample SAMN05416861, study PRJEB24817) | seawater metagenome | isolation source: Sea water | place: Canada:Atlantic | collected 2013-11
AGATGCTCAGGAGTCTCGTGGGCTCGGAGATGTGTATAAGAGACAGGACTAATAAATTAGGGTACGCTTTTGCTTCTACATTATCATACGGAGAATACGACTTAATATAATGGTACGCTTCCTCTTCCTTAGGATTTCCCCACTCATCAAATTCGCCCGTAGTTAACGGAATAGATTCATCTAACATGGTGGTGACCACATCCACAAAAGGAACTGCAGCTACTACCCCATTCCATAATTCTGGACGGTAATTAATAATTGCACCCATTAGCAATCCACCAGCACTACCGCCCATAGCGTATAGATGTTTGGGAGTGGTATACTTTTCTTGAATCAAAAATTCTGCGCAATCAATAAAATCAAAGAAGGTATTTTTCTTTTGCATCATTTTACCATCTTCATACCATTCCCTACCCAAGGTTTGACTACCTCTAATATGGGCAATAGCAAAAACAAATCCTCTATCTAATAACGTTAAACGCGTTGAACTAAAGCCAGGATCAATAGAATAACCATATGAACCGTAAGCATAAAGCAACATGGGGTTTCCTTCGGGATTTTTCAACTCCTTTTTGTATACTAATGAGATGGGTACTTTCTTGCCATCTCTAGCCGTAGCCATAAATCGTTTAGATTCATATTTACTTACATCATACCCGCCAATAACTTCTTGTTGCTTCAACAATTCTTGCTCACGTGTATCCATGTTATAGTCATACACACTGCTAGGGGTAGTCATTGAAGTGTATCCGTAACGTAATATTTTGGTATCGTAATCTCGGTTTACCGAAGAATACACCATATAGGCGGGATCATTAAATTTGATATAATGCTCTTCGCTACCATCCCAGGGAATGATACGCAGTTTGGTTAACCCATCTTGACGTTCACCCAATACTAAATAGTCATTAAATATCTCTAAGTCTTCCAATAAAACATCTTCACGATGTGGAATAACATCTACCCAATTTTCTTTAGAAGTTGCACCTTCTGGCGTTTTCATTAATCTAAAATTCTTCGCATTCCAGTTCGTTGAAACATACCAATAGCCATCATAATGAGCTACTCCGTATTCATGCTCCTCTTCACGTGTTTGAAAAATCGTAAACTCTCCATCCGGGTTTGATGCATCTAAATAACGGTAGTCTGAAGACAAAGTACTTCCTGAACCAATTACAATGTATTTCTTAGATTTAGTACGGTACACAAACGTATTAAATGTGGTATCCTCTTCATGATAAATTAAAACATCATCATCTTGCGAAGTACCTAACACATGTCTGAAAATTTTATACGAACGTAAAGTTTCATCCTTTTGTGAGTAAAACATGGTCTTGTTATCCGCTGCCCAGGTTACTCCACCTGTAGTGTTTTCCAGTACATCACTTAACATTTCACCATTTTCTAAACTCTTAAATTGGATTTTATAGATGCGTCTGCTCACCACATCTTCACCCATAGCTACAATTTTATTATCGTCAGAAATAGCTAAACCACCTAAAGCATAATAATCATGTCCTTTAGCGCGTTCATTCTGATCTACAATAATCTCTTCAGGAGCATCTAAACTTTCTTTTTTACGACAATTCAGCGCATATTCATTTCCAATTTCAAAACGCGAATAGTAAAAATAGCCGTTTGCTTTATACGGAACCGACTGATCATCTTCTTTAATCCTGTTTTTCATTTCATGAAAAAGATCTTCCTGAAACTTCTCCGTATGTTTTAGAACGGATGCAGTGTAAGCATTCTCTTTATCAAGATAGTCTATCACCTCCGGATTTTCTCTGTCGTTCATCCAGTAATACGAGTCAATTCGAGTATCTCCGTGAATACTTAATTCTTTACTCTCTTTTTTAGCTATTGGAAATTTGCTCATTTTAGGCTTTCAATTATTTCAGCACCAAAATTAATTGTTGCCATCTTCATGCCATTCAATTCTACCCATTTATTACCAATTTTTGTGAATGCTTATTATTTATAATAATCATTTTACAGGTTGGGGTTAGGCTCCAAATCCTTTTTTAAAATGAAGAACTCTGTAAATTAATGAACCAAAGTATACAAAATACCTAATTTTATGCGTTTTTGCCTGCTATTCTAATCTCATTGCCTAACCTTGTTTTGAAAATTTGAGTATTTTGCGTTTTAGTAAACACCACATCAATCAATTTAATGACTAAAATCTACACACTAATTAGACTAATTTGCTTAGTAGCAATTCCAGTACTTGGGTTTTCAAACATTTCAATTGCACAAGAAAATACCATTAACGGAAAAATAGTAGATAATGAATCTGGAGAAACCGTAATTGGAGCCACCGTAGTAATAAAAGGAACTACCACAGGCTCAACCACCGATATTGATGGTAATTTCACCATCAAAACCAATAAACCCTACCCCATAATTTTAGTAATTAATTCTATGGGGTATACCGAACAGGAATTAAACGTTACTGGACCCGAACAAAAAATTAAGGTAAAAATGAAAACCAGTGATGTAGTGCTGGAAGCCCTCGTAATTGTTGACTCAAGAATTTCAGATAAACAAAAAGAAGCGCCTTTAACGGTGGAAAGTATGGATATCACCGCCATAAAAGAAGCGCCTTCGGGTGATTTTTATGAAAGTTTAGGTACCATGAAAGGGGTGGATATGACCTCTGCTTCTATTGGATTTAAAGTTATTAATACACGTGGGTTCAACAGTACTTCTCCGGTTAGATCACTTCAAGTAATTGATGGAGTGGATAACCAATCGCCAGGATTAAACTTTTCATTAGGAAATTTTTTAGGAGCCTCAGAACTTGATGTTAAACGAGTAAATATTATTGCCGGAGCAAGCTCTGCCTATTATGGTCCAGGAGCATTTAATGGCGTTATTGCCATGGAAACTAAAGACCCTTTCTTTTTCCCTGGTTTGAGCGCATCTGTTAAAGCAGGTGAACGTGATCTTACAGAAGTAGCCGTAAGATGGGCGCAAGTAATCAAAAAGAAAGATGGCTCACCGGGTCGTTTTGGATATAAAATAAATGCCTATTACTTACAGGCCAATGATTGGGAAGCCCAGAATTTTGACTCTGTAGATGGTAGTGGTTATGCCCCTACTAACCCAGGAGGATATGATGGGGTTAACATTTACGGTGATGAAGAAATTGAAGAACAATATAATTACGATGTAGGTAAAGAAGAAAACCCAGGTCTTGGAGCCTTAAGTCGTACAGGTTATCGTGAAATAGACCTTGCGGATTACGGAACAAGAAACGCCAAGTTTAATTTAGGTTTGTATTATAAAATTAAAGACTCTGTTACCGTTAACTATGGATTTTCTTATGCGCAAGGAACCACGGTGTATCAAGGGGATAATAGGTATAGTTTAAAAGACATTCAGTTTATGCAAAATAAACTAGAAGTTAAAAAAGAAGGAAAATGGTATTTTAGAGCCTATGCCACCAACGAAGACGCTGGTAACTCTTATGATATTGTAACCACCGCTCTTAGAATGCAAGACGCATCTATTGAAAACCAAGAATGGTTTACCCAATATAAAACCAAATGGAATCAAACGTACAGACGTCAAATTGAGAGAGACCCAAACTATCCAACATGGGATTTTACCAAACCATTGGACCAATGGGTAACTGAAGATTATAACCCTTGGTTTCAAGAAAACCTAGATTCATTGCAAGTCTGGCATCAAAACACCCGAGATTTGATTGATGGAGAGCCGAGAAACGGGAACCCTCGCGCAGTTCCTGGTACCGCTAAGTTTGACTCTTTATTTAACGATGTTACATCACGAAAGTTTACAGAAGGAGGGTCTCGCTTTTTTGATAAATCAGCACTTTACCATGCCATGGGTGAATATAAATTTGAGCCTTCTTATATGGATATTGTGGTAGGAGGTAACGGAAGGTTATATAGACCTAACACCCAAGGAACCATCTTTAGCGACACACTTGTGCACACCTATGAAACAGATGCCCAGGGAAACCAGGTAGCAATAGACTCTGCCTACAAAAAGATTGAAAACCATGAGTTTGGAGTTTACGTAGGAATTGAAAAACAGGTTTTAAATGACAAACTAAAAATTAATGCCACTCTTCGTATGGATAAAAATCAAAATTTTGATGCCTTATTTTCTCCCGCTTTATCTACCGTTTATAATTTGGAAAAAAACCATATTCTTAGAGCTACTTTTTCATCGGCTGTTAGAAACCCAACCTTAGCAGATCAATATTTATATTATAATGTAGGTAGAGCCATTTTATTAGGAAATCTTCACGGTAAGGATTCTTTAATAACCGTGGAGTCATTAACTGATTATACGTTGTCTTTAGACTTGAGTAAATTGGAATACTTCAATGTTGCCCCAATTAAACCAGAACAAGTTCGAACTATAGAAATTGGCTATAGAGGAACCTTTTGGGATAAGCTTTATTTAGATATGAATGCTTACAATAGCTGGTATGATAATTTTATTGGATACGTAGTTGGGGTAGAAGCCACTTTTACTACTCAAAATTACATTAGCTCTGCGCAAGCTTACAGATTAGCAGCAAATGCCACAGAGCAAGTAACCACTCAAGGTTTTTCCATTGGAGCTAATTACTATTTCTGGCAGAATTATGCCTTTAACGCTAATTATTCTTGGAATAAATTAAGAACCGGAGAAAATGACCCAATTATTCCAGCCTACAATACTCCTGAGCATAAATACAATGTAGGAATCACCGGAAGGAACCTGACCATTGCAAAAATTAAATCTACCAAATTTGGTTTTGGAGTAAACTATAAATGGTTACAAGGTTACATTTTTGAGGGGTCACCACAGTTTACTGGATTTTTACCTTCTTATGGTTTAGTAGATGCTCAAATAAATGGACATATTACTAAACTTAAAACAACCGTGAAAATTGGTGCTTCAAACCTATTAAACAATAAGGTTTATCAAGTTTATGGTGGACCACAAGTTGGGAGATTGGCATATGTCTCTGTCCAATTTGATTTAAAACGTTAATTTTATACACAACAAACAATAATTATTAATCTCTATAACAAAAACAAAATGAATAAAATTCTACTTTATGGAGGGTTAGCCCTTACAACATTAGGAGCATCTTTGAATTCATTTGGGCAACAACGTTACCTTGATGAAATTTTTACAGATTCTCAAATTGAAATATTAAAGGACAAAACTTACGGTACGAATGTGGACTTTTTAAAGAACACTAGTCTGTTAGACCCTGCCTATTTAGGAGCAAACCAAACAGCCATTGGAACGGAAATGGCTGGTTTGAAAGCCGCATTTGCAAATGGAACACAAATAGCACCGGAATATTATTTACCATTTGCTGCAGATTCTTCCACGTTGGTGAAGGTTTCAGATATGAAAATGGATATCTATATGCCTAAAGCTTCCGAAGACACTGTTTCTGAACGTCCGGTAATGTTATATGTGCACACGGGTAACTTTTTACCTCCAGTAGTAAATGGAGGTCCAAATGGTTCTAAAGAAGATTCAGCTGCAGTTGAATTGTGTAAACAATGGGCAAAACGTGGTTATGTAGCTATTGCTGCAAATTATCGTGGCGGATGGAACCCTGTTGCAGCTGGCCCCACAGGTGCTTTGGTTAGAAGAGCAACCTTACTAAATGCTGTATATCGTGCAATTCACGATATGAAGCAAGTTGTTCGAGTAATTCGTGACGATTCAGAAGATGGAAACCAATATGCTATTGATAGAAACTTTATCACTTTATACGGACAAGGTTCCGGAGGGTATGTTTCTGTGGCATATAACACTTTAGATAAATCATCTGAAATGGCTTTACCTAAATTTACAAATCCATTAACTCAAGAATCATTTATTAATGAAGCGGTTGTTGGAAATTTAGATGGCGAAGGTGGACTACTAAATATGTATTACAATAACGGTCAACCCGTATCTATCCAAGCGTGTATTAACGCAGGTGGAGCACTAGCTGATATTAGCTGGTTAGAGGGTAACATTGAAGCTCCAATGATGTCTATTCATGCAGTAAGAGATGCTTTTGCACCGTTTGATACAGGTACAGTAATCGTTCCAACTACAGGAGAAGATGTTGTTGACGTAAATGGCGCGAACATGTTTATAGCTAAAGCAGTTGCTTTGGGAGTGAATGATTACTTCAAAGATTCTGTTTATACAGATGCTTATTCTGCTAGAGCTGCATCTCTATATGGTCAATCTTTTAGTGGGGTTCCAACAATTAACGTGAATGACCCTATTGTAATTGACCAAAATGCGGATGGGTTATTTGCTTTAGATTTACCAATGGCACAAGGTTCTCCTTGGGAATGGTGGTCTAAGACAGATCTTGATGCCTATGTTGCTGCAGTTAACCAATTAACTGGAGGTAACTACAATTCTAACGATATTCATGCGAATGCACTTATTACTAATCAAATGATGTCTAAAGCTCATGCACTTACTTACATTGATTCAATTCAAGGATACATTCACCCAAGGTTAATGCATGCAAGAACTAATACACCTGATGTACCTAGTTCTATAAGAGAGGTTTCAGCGCATAACACATTTAAGATGTATCCAAACCCAGCTTCTACGCAGGTTACTATTTCTAGTAACGAAGGGTTTGTTAAATCGGTTCAAGTATTTGATATTACCGGAAAATTGGTGATTTCTAACCAATCAAACTCCGTTCAAGTTACTTTAAATACAGAGAACTTACCTAATGGAGTATTCTTAGTCCAAGTACAAACTAATCAAGGTATTGAGGTTGAAAAACTAATTATCGAGTAGTTCTTCTTTTGATGGAAATCAAAAACGGCTATCTTTTTAGGTAGCCGTTTTTTTATGCCCCTTTGGGAGTGTTTCTGGTAAATGAACCATTGTCTTTAACCCGACAAAGTAAGAGCTAAAAACCCTCTTATTTTGCTCAAAATGAAACCTATGGAAACAACTACTCCAAGACACTATGCCGTTATTGATGTTTATGAGCGGAAGCTGACGCTTCAATTCAAAGGACAAACCATTGCATCCACTACCAATGCCCTTATTCTTAAAGAAGTGGGGAAGTCGGTGTATAACCCGGTATTTTACATTCCAAAAGAAGATGTTACTGTTGATTTAAAACCAGAACTAGACCGTTCCAGTCATTGCCCCATAAAGGGTGATGCATCTTACTGGAATTTAGAAAACCCAACCTCAGAATACTTTGCGTGGAGTTATGAAGACCCTCTTCCTCGTTCTAAAAAAATTAAAGGATATGTAGCATTTAATTTAAATTACTTAACTTTAGTCTCAGAACCTCTTTAAAACATTGCACCCCCAATATTCCACACAAACGGAATATGTGCGTAAAAAAAGCCCCTTGGTATATCACCAAGGGGCTTTTTGAATAGTATTAAAAGTAAAATTACTTCTTACTCTCTACCCAATCCTTCGCATTCATAAATGCTTTGATCCAAGGAGAAACTACATCGTTTTTGTTGGCTTCTGGATAGTAGCCCCAGTTCCATGGGAATACGGATCTTTCAAAGTGAGGCATCATGGCTAAATGACGACCATCTGCACTTGCAATACCAGCTGCATTGTAATCTGAACCATTCGGGTTACCTGGGTATCCTTCATGGCTATATTTACCTACAATGTTATATGCTGACTCTTCTTCAGGTAAGTTAAATTTACCTTCACCATGTGCTACCCAAATACCCAATTTTGAACCGGATAAGTTACCTAACATCACCGAGTTATTTTCTGGTACGGTTACATTCACAAATCCAGACTCAAATTTACCCGATTCGTTATGCTCTAGTCTTGGATGTTGTTTGTGCTCTGGGTATAATAAACCAAGCTCACCCATTAACTGACATCCATTACAAATACCTAAACTCATAGTATCCTCACGGGCGTAGAACGCGTCTAAGGCTGCTTTGGCTTTCTCATTGTATAAGAAGGCACCTGCCCATCCTTTAGCTGATCCTAATACATCTGAGTTAGAGAATCCACCTACATACGCAATGAAGTTTACATCGCTTAGATCTTCCGCTCCTGAAATTAAGTCGGTCATATGAACGTCTTTCACATCAAAACCGGCTAAATACATGGCGTAAGCCATTTCTCTATCGCCATTCACACCCTTTTCACGAATGATTGCGGCTTTAACTCCTGAGTTTTCTTTACGATCTGGATTCAATCCTAACGCTGCGAAATCTCCATTAAACCCTTGTGGGAAGATGTATGATAGTGGTTGTTTTTTATAGTTGTTGAAACGCTCAGTAGCTAATTCTTTTCCTGATTGTTTTTGATCTAATAGGTAAGAAGTCTTGTACCAAGTATCTCTTAAGCTATCGATGTCGAACATGTAAGTATTTGTAGCCGTTTTAACGGTCATCATTCTATCGCCAATTACATTACCAATAGTGTAATGAGAAGCGTTTACCGCAGTTAAAGCATCGGTAACATCTGCTAAATCAGCATTAGCTACTTGCACTAAAACTCCTGATTTTTCAGAGAAGAATAATTGTACATCATCGGCACCTTTGATTCCGGTTAAGTCAATGCTTAATCCTAGATCGGTTTCCGCAAATGTCATTTCTAACAAAGCAGTTAACATACCACCGGCAGAAATATCGTGACCTGCTACGATTTTATCATCGGTAATTAAACGCTGAATAGCATCAAACGTAGCTGCAAATTTGCTTGCCGATTTGATATGTGGTGCACTGTTACCAATTTTATTTAATGTTTGCGCAAAACTAGATCCACCTAATTTGAAATCATCTTCTGATAAATCAATGTACACCATTGAAGAATCGTAGTTAGGTTTCAATACCGGTTCCACTACTTTACTTAAATGTGAAACTTCACCTACGGCAGAAATAATAACCGTACCTGGTGCGTACACCACGTCATCTTTATATTTCTGAGTCATGGATAGAGAATCCTTTCCAGTAGGAATATTCAATCCTAACTCACACGCAAAATCACTAATACCTTGCACGGCTTCGTATAAACGAGAGTTTTCTCCTTCGTTTTTAGCTGGCCACATCCAGTTAGCACTTAAAGAAATTCCTTTTATACCTGAATCAATTGGCGCCCAAATAATGTTGGTTAACGATTCTGCAATTGAAGCTTGAGAACCTGCAGTTGGATCAATCAATGCCGAAACGGGTGCATGACCAATAGCAGTCGCAATTCCTTTTTCACCACGGTAATCTAACGCCATAACTCCAACGTTATTCAATGGTAATTGTACTGGACCTGCTGCTTGCTGTTTAGCTACACGACCGGTAACACAACGATCCACTTTATTAATTAACCAATCTTTACATGCTACTGCTTCTAATTGAAGTACGTTATTTAAATACTCTTGCACTTTAGAAGCTTCGTAAGTCACGCCTTCAAAGTTTGAAGTAGCTGCTTTGTCTTCTAATATGGTTTTAGGAGAAGAACCAAACATGTGTGTTAAGTCCCAATCCATTGGGTTTACACCCGATTTTTTGTTTTCAAATACAAAACGATGATCTCCGGTAGTTTCTCCTACCACATAAATTGGAGCTCTTTCACGTTCAGCAATTTTATTGATGTGATCAATGTGTTTTTCATCAATCACTAATCCCATACGTTCTTGCGACTCATTACCGATAATTTCTTTATCCGATAATGTTGGGTCACCCACAGGCAATTTATTTACGTCAATAACACCACCCGTTTCTTCTACTAGTTCAGATAAACAGTTTAAGTGTCCACCCGCACCGTGATCGTGAATAGACACAATTGGGTTTTCGTCTTGCTCACTTAATGCACGCACCACGTTATACGCACGCTTTTGCATTTCTGGATTAGAACGTTGAATGGCGTTTAGCTCAATACCACTAGAAAACTCACCAGTAGCTACCGAAGAAACGGCACCACCACCCATTCCGATGCGGTAGTTATCACCACCCATCACCACAATCTTATCGCCTGTTTTTGGAGTGTCTTTTAATGCATCTCCAAGCTTACCGTATCCAATACCCCCGGCTTGCATAATTACTTTGTCAAAACCGTATTTCTTTCCAGCCTCTTCGTGCTCAAAAGTCAATACGGAACCGTTAATTAACGGCTGACCAAATTTATTTCCGAAATCAGAAGCGCCATTAGAAGCTTTAATCAAAATGTCCATTGGAGTTTGGTATAACCAATCTCTTTCTTCCATTTTATCTTCCCACTTACGTTCGTTTTCTAAACGAGAATAAGCCGTCATATAAACCGCAGTACCCGCTAAAGGCATAGAACCTTTACCACCTGCCATACGGTCACGAATTTCGCCACCACTTCCAGTAGCTGCACCATTAAAAGGCTCTACCGTAGTTGGGAAGTTATGTGTTTCTGCTTTTAATGAAATCACCGAATCAAACTCTTTAGTCTCAAACTCAGATGCCACATCTGGTTTGCTAGGAGCAAATTGTTCAACTCTAGGACCTTTTACAAAAGCCACGTTATCCTTGTAAGCTGAGACAATCTTGTTTGGGTTGTCTTTTGATGTTTTCTTGATTAGAGAAAACAACGAGTCAGGCATTTCTTCGCCATCAATAATAAATTGACCATTAAAGATTTTGTGACGACAGTGCTCTGAGTTTACTTGAGAAAAACCAAAAACCTCACTATCGGTTAATTTTCTATCTAACGAAACTGCTACCGTTTCTAGGTACTCAATTTCTTCCGCACTTAATGCCAACCCCTCTTGTTGATTATACGCTGCCAAATCATCAATGTAGGTCACCTTTTCTGGTTCCATTTCAATGGTGTACACTTCTTGATCCAAACCATTGTACATGGCTTGAAGCATAGAATCAAATTCTGCTTTGTCATTCTCTACAGAGAAAAATTCTTCAATCCTTTCAATTCCTACAATACCCATGTTTTGTGAAATCTCAACGGCATTGGTACTCCAAGGAGTAATCATTTCTTTTCTTGGACCTACATGAAATCCATCCATGGTATCTGAATCAACCAATTTAGCACCGCCAAAAAGCCATTCTAATTTTGGGAAGTCTTCTGGAGTAAGATTTGATGAAAGACCAACAGCGTAAATCTTATCTGTTGAAGTGGCAAAAAATTTAATCATTTGATAGTTGTTTTAAACCCGATTTGCTCGATTATTTCGAGGCTGCAAAAGTAAGAAAAGATAAACGGATTTACACCTAATTTTAAACGCATAAATCCAAGCGTTTTATCGATACTTATTATGCATGCTACCCTTTTGTGTACCTAATTTTATTGGAAATATATGTCTGACCCTCAATTTATTATTGAAAACAGTTTTTAAGACTTATTTTAGCCCCGTATTTTATTACAAATTATTATGAGAAAACTAATATTCACTTTTTTATTAGGAGCCATATTCCTTTTTGGAGGAAATCAAGTTCAAGCCGCAGATGGTGATACAACGATAGTCCAAGCACATCAAGACGTGCATTGGAATTGGAACGGAAACTTTTACGACACCGTTAATTTTCCAACTGGAAATTACCAAAAGGTAATTATGCATTATGTTCTAGGATGTCCTAGCATTGGATGTAGTGAGTGGGATTACACCACATTAATCAGAGTATGGGATGAGAATACACCGAGCAATCAATTTGAACTTTGTAAGGTTATAACACCATACGCAGGGGACAAAAACCAAGGTTGGCATCACGAATATAAATTTGATGTAACACATATGCTACCTGAACTTCAGGGTCAACGTGTGGTTAATGCCCGATACGATGGGTGGCAAGATGGATTTACCATTTCCATTTATTTTGAATTTATTGAAGGAACTCCGCCTAGAACTCCATTGCAAGTAGATCAGGTATATATTGGTGGATATAAATATGGGAATAACAACAACCCCATTAATGCACAGCTTAAAAAAGACACCATTACTAAACATGCAAATATGCAAGAGGTAGAGTTTATTATGAGCGCTACTGGACATGGTTTTGGAAACAATAATGGTCAAGGAACCAATCCAGAGAATTGTGCCGAATTTTGCGATAAATACTATGATTTAAGGGTAAATAATACGAAACGCTATCAACAAACCGTTTGGAGAAATGATTGCGGTAGCGAACCACTTTATGCTCAAACAGGTACTTGGGTATATAACCGTGCCGGATGGTGTCCAGGAAGCGAAAGTCAAGTTTTTAAGCATGATATTACCCAATGGTCGCAGACACCAGAGTTTACGGTAAAGTTGGACTGGGAAGCATACACTGCAAACAACGTCAACATGAGCTATAATGTAAGTGGTCAGGTAATACAATATGGACCTGCAAATCATACCTTAGACGCGGAGATTATGGACGTTCTAAACCCAACAAATTACGATCGTTATTCTCGTTACAACCCGAGCGCAGAAGCTCCTACAGTGGTTATTCGAAATACGGGGAGCGCAACAATAGGTTCTGCAAAAATTAAATATGGAGTTTCGGGTGGAACCTATTACACCACTACGTGGGTAGGTTCTTTAGACTTCATGGAAAGTGAAGAAGTAACACTTCCTATTCCTCCTCACAACTTTTTTAAAGGAGATGGAAGCAATCAATTTTCGGCTGAGATTTTAGAAGTAAATAGTGTTATTGATGAAGTACCGAGTAATAATAAATATACGACCACTTTTGAAAGTGTTCCTTTTAGAAATGGTCCGTTTATGTTACAAGTGAAAACAAATAATCGTGCTTCTGAAAACTGGTATATTGTTACAAATACGGAAGGAGATACATTATTATTCAGAGACAATTTAACAATCAACACTACCTATAAAGACACCTTAGATCTACCGAACCATGTGTATAACGTATACATTGAAGACGCAGGTGGTGATGGACTTAGTTGGTGGGCTAATTCAGCCCAAGGTAGTGGTTCTGCAAGTATGAAGAACGTTGGTGTACCTGGAGCTATTAATCCAAAATATGTTGAAAACATTGAGTCAGATTTTGGAAATTTCATTTTCACGAGTTTTTCTATTGGGTATGATATGAACCAAGGAGACCCTAATTATGATGAAACCACCTGGACTCCACCTGCAACGGTTGGTATTCAAAAAATGGAAAAATACCAAAGTACAGGAAGCTTTAATGTTTTCCCAAATCCATCAAGCGATTACGTAAACATTGAATCAAAACAATACGATGGACGAACCATGATCCGTGTTTATAACCAGGTAGGGGCAATGGTATTCCAAAATCATGTAGGAATGCAATCGGGCTCTGTTCAATCTATTGACACCAAAAACTGGACGAAAGGGATTTACTTCATTACCTTAAGTGATGATCTGAAAAGAGAAACCATTAAGTTCATTAAGAACTAGTTTCCTTTAACTTCTTGAAAAAAGGGAGAGCTCAGTAGCTTTCCCTTTTTTGTTGTCTGTTGAAAGATTTTAAATTAGAAAAAGGTTTTTTCAAAAAAACTAATACATTTGCAGCCTTGTTGAGAGATCCTGAATAAAGGTCTATTAACTCCTTCGAGAACTAAACTCGAATTCAAACAACAAATCAGGGCCCATAGCTCAGTTGGTTAGAGCATCTGACTCATAATCAGAGGGTCACAGGTTCGAGCCCTGTTGGGCCCACAAAAAAGACTTCACATTCGTGAGGTCTTTTTTTTGCTCCGAAATTTTATGATTGCTAATTATGGAATATCCACCCCAAAAAAAAGAGTTTGAATTATTGCTTTTCAAAAGGATAAATAATTTTCCATTCCTTTTTCATGTCAATTACCGTCCAATTATGTTCTTTGGCATAATCTAAACCTTTGTCTAATTTACCAATATGTGAATTTCTATCATACGCGTATTCCCTTACTTCATCGGTATGATGTAAATACAACATGAACCGTCTTCCTTCACCGCCATCTGTATATTGCAACATCTGTAAATCACCATCTGAATTACCAGAGGCAAAAACAGGACGCCTCCCTATATAACGATTAATTGCTACCGGTTTTCCCTCCTTATCATCAATAAAATCGAGTTCGGGTAATCGCATTATTTTAGTCGAACCCTCATCAAATACAAATTCAGTAGTTATTGTACTTCCTATTACTTGATCAGAAGGAATTCCGTAAGCTTCGGTTACCCATGCCCGCATAAATTCAATTCCTCCTCCCGAAACAATAAAAATTTTAAATTCATTTGCTCTGAGGTAATCTAATAGCTCCAACATGGGTTGGTATACCAATTCATTGTAAGGTTTGTTATACTTGGGGTGCATAGAATCTTCTATCCAGGTATTTACCAAAGATTCAAACTCATCGGATGACATTCCAGCATGAGTGGTCATTATTATTTTGGCTAGTCCATCCATTCCGGAAGCCATAATAGCATTAGTATCATTTTGTAAGACCGCTTGAAATGGTGGCAAAGTATCCCATTCTGGATGATTCACTGCCATTTCTTTTATGCGATCCATTGCAAATATCAATTGAAAATATACGGGTTGTTCTGACCAAAGTGTTCCATCATTATCAAAAGTGGCGATGCGATCTTCTATTGGAATAAAATCGGAATGGTTCTCATTGGTTACATCGGTAACGAACTTAACAATATTTGATTTAGTTTCTCCTTCATTCCATGAGGGAAGAGGGTCTTTTTCTTGATTACTCATGTCACTAGTACCACAAGAGGCTACCATCACTGTTGAAATGCTAAATACCCAAAACACTCTATTAATTCTAATCATTACAATACATTTAAAAAATCATGGATTAATCCACCCATTCTTTCTAGAGATGGATACCTTTTGACTCAAAAAGTACGATTTTCTAGCCTTTTTCCAATACCACCAGTTACTAGAAATTTTAGCTTCAGACCTCTCGCCAAAAGATTTCTTAAAATAACTCAGCGTGTATTCCTTTAAATTTAGACAATCGACCCATCGATAAAAAGCTCGCTGTTTCTCTTTTTCATTGGTAAAAATAGATAACAAAAAGCGCCAAAAGAAATACTTCTCTGATTGGTAAAAAGCAACCCATCTTTTTTTCACTTTACCTACAAGTACTGGAATAACATGCATTAATGATTTGATGACAAAAACGAATCCAATAGTTACCACTAGTAATTCTTGCCATGTCATTCCTAAGAACGAAAAAGGCTCTTCTTCCGCTACTTCCGTTCCATGAGTTTGCGCATTGACCATTGCTAATGAATCTTTTATACTCTCTAACATTCCTAAATCAGGATTTGGAGCTACCATTATTCTAAGCTCTTTCAACGTTTTCTTATAAATCTTTTTATGGCTTGCATTCCACCAAACCAAGGTAATTTCAGGTAAAACGACCTCACCTTCTTTCTCAAACAAATAACGCATGGCATCTGTTCGTTCTGCATAAAAGCTTTCCTTGGTATTTTCATTATTGGTAGCCGTTCTACTAGGGTAATTACTTACATTAGGAATAGAGTCCCACTCAATAGGTGGAATTAAATCATAAACGGTGTACTGCGCTTTTCGGTAAATTTTACGCTCTAAAACATCTCCTACCTTGACATTTTTTAAACTAGCATCCCATGTATCTCTTACGGTTAAAGAAGGGGTTACCAGCCACTGACTTTGCTCAAACCCACCAGGCACCGGACGTACTTTAACTTTTACGGCTCGGGTTTTTACTTTTCTTGCAACACCTTCATATCCGCCCAAATCGGGGGTTTCTACCGAAAAAGTTAATGACGGAAACTCAATATCATTATCTGTATATGGAAATACATAATAAGATATTTCCACCCCTGCATAGGTTTGCCCTTTAATGGGTTTGGAAATACTCAACGAGGTATTCATTACCGCAAAGGCATCCTTTACCTTTATGTTTTGCAGCTCAACTCCAGAAGTAAACCATGTGCTTGTGTAAACTCTTATGGTTATTTGAACCGGTTCGCCCACATACACACGAGAGGTATTGGCTTCAACCTCCGTAAAAAGATGCCTTTGTGCCATACCAGAAAAAGCCGTGAAAATGCCCAGCAAAAACAACAGATATTTGAATATTAACCTTACCATCTTTTGAGGCCTTTTTTAGGTTTCAGTTTCTTTAACTTAACCTCACGCGCAAACTTTCTTTTCAAGAATAGTGCAGGATCATCATCTACTTTACGCATGATGAGTTTTTGAGAATTATCTTGTTGACCGCCCTCAAAATCCTCCGGAACTTCTTCCAATTCTTCAGCCTTATGAATATCTGTAGTGGTAGTTTCTTCCAGGCGTTCCTTTTCCATATCCTCTTTCGTAGCTTCTTGTCCACCGCCACTTAGATCCTCTGGAGAAGTGTTCTCCGTATTTTGGGCTTGTTGTTTCGGTTTTTCTTCCAATGCCTCTTCCGGATTCATTTCATTTTGGTCATCAATCAAATGCCCCAGCATTTCGTAATTATTAGCCGCATCTTTTAATTCAGGATTTAGCTCTGCCGCTTCTCCAAAAGCCATTTGAGCTGCAGCATAATCACCATTTTTATAATACGCTAATCCTAAATTATAGGCTCCTTGAGCTGTAGTATCTTTACCAAAGGCATCAATAGCTGCTTCGTAATTACCGGCTTTGTAATAGGCTACTCCTTTTCGCATTGGATCTTCATAAGTATCTCCGGCTTCTTGGTCTTTTCCTTCTTCTTCCAGTTTCTGACCTTGATAATCTTTGGTGTACCAAAGATCTTCCCAGGTCATGGTTTCTTTATCTTGTATTTTTTCTTTTACCAAATCACATGAACTAAAGCCAACCAGTATAAACAAGCTATAAATTACGAGGCCTTTTCTAAACCAAAAAAGAATCAATATGGCTAACGGTATTGCCAATAACATTCCTCTATCCACCCAATTGTTTTCTTTCTTTTTAGCTTCTTCTTGAAACGAAACGCTTTGTCCAATAACATCGGCTAAATGCACCATATCGCTATTATCTAGCGTTAATTGGTTGACTCGAATTCCATCAATGAAGGATAACTTTTTTAATACGGAAGCATCTAATTTAGAGAACACCGGATTTCCATTACCATCCTGATAAAAGTATTTGCTATTAGGCTTAGGGATTTGTGCTCCGTTAACCGTGTTCATTGGTATCAACTCCACACTTCGATTGCCTTGAGCAACGTACTTCTGAACCGCTTTAAACAATCCTTCATCTAATTCATCGGTAATTAAAATCAACTTAGATGGTGCATCTGAAATTTGGGTAATACTATCGGTTAAGTCTAATGCCGTTTGCACATCGGTACCAGAGAAAGGAAGAATCTTTGGAGAAAGCCCTTCTAAATGACTCGTAATAATATTGTAATCGGAACATAAAGGAACAATGGTATGAGCGGTAGAAGTATATCCTACTAAAGCTACCCGCGCCTTAGGGTTTGCGTCTAAGAGATCGGATATTTTAAACTTAGCTCGCTCCAGTCGATTTGGCTTAATATCGGTAGCCATCATGCTTTGCGACATATCCAAGGCAATAACCACGGGCGTTTCTAAAATCTTACCCGGAACTTCAATCTCATTCCACGTAGGACCTGCCAATCCAAGACATCCAATAGCTAAAGAAAGACTTAAAAGAATGTGCATGTTTCTTCTAAATGCCAAACTCCCTTTTTGAATAACGTAAGGACGTAAATGGGGCGCAATTGATTTCTTCCATTTTTCTTCGTCTCTAAACCCAAAGAACCCAAGAATTAAAACCACAGCCACGCCAATTAAACCGTACAGAAACTCTGGACGTAAAAAATGAAAGTTATCCCAGTCGATATGTAACCACTCTTCCATAATTAACTTTCACTCATTTTTTTGACGATTCCAATAGAGCTTAATACAAATGCCATTAACAATCCCATGGATAATGCTAATCCTAATGGATAATAATATAAAAGGTTAGAAGGTTTATAGGTTTCTTCTTCGTACTCGATAGGTTCTAATTTATCTAACTCTTCATAAATTTGCTCTAGTTCATCGGCATCTTGACCTCTAAAGTATCGGGCTCCGGTGATGTCTGAAATTTCTTTTAAGGTTACTTCATCCAAATCAGAGTTTTTGCCATTCGGGTTACCAATTCCAATGGTATAAATCAAAATGGAGTCTTTGCGTGCCATTTCGGCCGCATCTAATGGCAACACATCTTTACCACCATCTACGCCATCGGTAAGCACAAGCATTACTTTGGTATCAATGGTATCGTTATCAAACATTTCTTTACCCTTCACAATGGCTCTACCAATGTTTGTCATTTGACCGGCAAACCCCACATCGGCTTCTTCTAACATTTGGTTTACCACCCCTAAATTAGGAGTAAATGGCGCTTGTATGTAAGCTGCAGACCCAAAGAAAACTAAGCCCATTCGGTCACCTTCACGTTTGTCAATAAAATCGTGCATTAAAGATTTTACCGCTTCCCAACGGGTTTTCCTTTTGCCGTTAACCACCCAATCTTTGGTTGCCATACTGAACGAAATATCAGCAACTACTAAAAAATTTCGAGATGTTTTCACTTTTAGCTCGGGCTCTCCCACAATTTGAGGGTAGGAAAGTGTAACCAATAAACTGACCCAAATCACCAATAAGCCCATCCAAATAAAAATGTTTCTTCTTTTTACCAACGCAGATTTACGTGCTTTTTCTCCGGAGTATTTTTCCGCTTTTTTAAAAGCAGGAAAAATCAATGACGCACTTTTCAGACGTACACTTGGCAAAATAAGGTACACCATAATTGGTAATGGCAAAAGCCAGAACACCCAAGGAAACGCTATTTCAAAATTTTCAGGCATGTACTTTTACCCATTTTAGTGCCATTCTTAATACCCCAATAGCCTCGGATTCATTTGCTATTTCATTTTTATATAATGCAGTTTTTATAGTATGAGAATATTTTTTAAACGTTATGTGTTTTCCTTTTGCATCCAAAAAAGCCATCCATTGCTCTCCATGCAAATCGGCTACCTGGCTACGGGAATAGGTAGTTATTGCCACTCCCTTTAAAACCACTAAAGCATCGTTTAAACACGCTGGATCTTTTTGATTATTGAATTGTTTGATGATGGTTTGTACCATTCTTTGTGCCTCTCTTCGATACGCGTTTTTTAGGTAATGTCTAATTCCTTTGAATACCATCGTAACAACCACCACCAATAAAATAGCACCCAAAACGTACCACCCTAGAGTATCAAATTGAAACTCAATTGGTGCAGGCTCAAAAATGGGCCCCAAATCCATTGTATCTAATTCAGGCTCCATTAACGAAATACTTTTTTAAGTTGTTGCTCAATGGGATCTATGGTATTTAATGGGATCATTGGAATATGGTGACGCAACATTTGGGCTTCAAACTGATCCATATCCTTATCATAACCCGTTTCAAATTTCCCCTTAATACTTTGTTTATTGCCCTTTACGGTGAACTGTTCTTTTCTATTCCCAAAAACCATTTCCTCATTTGGAATATCACGCTCCATAGGGTCATTCACCTTTATGAGCATCACGTCATTATGTTGAGAGAGTTTGAATAAATAACGCATTACTTTTTCAGAGTAATGCACGAAATCGCTAATCAAAATCACCAAAAAATCATGGGTAACAATGTTATTTACTTTCGAAATGGTTTCTTCTAACAACGCCTGTCTATTACCCTCCCTAAAATCTTTTAGTTTTCGGTTATGATGAACTACACGCTCTAAGAATCGCAAGATGTTCTTCTTGTTTCTTTTAGGGTAAAGAATATCTACCGACTCTTCTGCAAATACCACTCCGCCCACTCTGTCGCCTTCTTTTTGAATTTTAAAAGCAGCTAAAGCGGCAATTTCAGCAGCTACCGCGGCCTTAGTCTTTTGTTGCGAACCAAAGAGCATAGAACGCGATTGATCGACTACAATCAAAGCTGGTTTTTCCTTTTCTTCAGAAAATACTTTGGAGTGTGTTTTTTGAGTCCTAGCCGTTACTTTCCAGTCAATATTTCGAATATCATCACCCGGCACGTAGGCTCGAACTTCTTCAAAGTCCATTCCTCTACCCCGAAGTTTTGAGGCATGTTTACCTCCCAAAACACTTTTCACTTTTTGGCGTTTTGCCAAAAAACTTACGCCTTGAGATAAACCCTCCATCCTCAATAAATCAGATAGCGAGACAAAAACTTGGGATGGATATTCTTCTTGTTTTTTCATGCTTAGCCTACCACTGCAACATTCTTAAGAATTTCATTAATCACATCATCCGCCTGCACTTTACTTGCTTCAGCTTCGTAACTTAAAATTAATCGATGTCTTAAACAGTCGTAAACTACCGCGCGTATATCATCTGGAGTAACGTAATCACGTCCTTCCATCCACGCATGAGTACGGGCACATTTATCTACTCCAATGGTTCCACGCGGACTGGCGCCAAACTCTAACCAAGAATCTAGTTGCTCGCTGTATTTTCCTGGAGTTCGAGTGGCCGAAATGATGTCCACAATGTACTTCTCCATGTTTTCGGCAATAGTCACCTTGGCTATTTCTTTACGTGCATCAAACACAATTTCTGGAGATAATCTTTCTTTTTCTTCTTTCTTAGCAGAACCTTGTTCTCTCCTATTTAAACGCATAATTTCTAACTCAGATGCATCATCTGGGTAATCAATCATTACGTGCATAAGAAAACGGTCCATTTGTGCTTCGGGTAGGGGGTAGGTTCCCTCTTGTTCTACCGGGTTTTGCGTAGCTAAAACCATGAACAACGGGTCCATTTTATAGGTTTTTCCTGCCACAGAAACCTGACGCTCTTCCATGGCTTCTAATAGAGCCGACTGAACTTTGGCCGGAGATCTATTAATCTCATCTGCTAAAATTAAGTTGTTGAATATCGGTCCTTTTTGAAATAAAAATTTCTCTTCAGATTCGGGTTGGTAAATCTCTGTTCCTGTAATATCAGAAGGCAATAAATCTGGTGTAAACTGAATCCTACTTAAGCCACAATCCAATCCTTTCCCCAATGCTTTAATGGCTCTGGTTTTCGCCAAACCCGGAAGTCCTTCTAATAAAAGATTTCCACTAGCTAAAAGAACCAACACCAATCGGTCCACGAGTTTTTCTTGCCCAATAATGGACTCAAGCATTTGCTTCCTTAGTAAATTAATAGATTCGTTTGCAGTCATAATAATGTTTTTGTCCCTTTCTTTGACGATGGGTTGAAATATCTCTTTTCAAAGAGACTTAGTTATCTAGTTAAAAATACAACAAAACCCTTCAATTATAAGAGTTTCAAATCATATTGAAATTTATCTTACAAATAGGGATTAGTATTATGTGTAATTAATTGAATTCCTCCGGGCATTATTTCAATCTTTAACTTTTGATGACGACCTAGCACCTCTCCATCTAACTGCAACAACCTAGGCTTATCAAATTCAATAATGGCAAAACGAGTCTGAATAACTTCGGAAGATTCATTATCAAAAAAGCTATCATCAAATTTGGCCAAACCTGCACTGATTAAACTATTCGCATTCACATTTTTTATTATCACTATTTCAAAAATCCCATCCATTGGGTTCCCGTTAATATTTAGTGGTACACCCGTTCCATATTTACGGGCATTACCAATTCCAACCATTAAAGCTGTACTCAATACCTCTTGACTATTTGCTATTACTTTTACTGGAAATGGTTGCAAACGTGTTAGCTCTTCGAGAAAATACTTCGCGTAGGTAGCCATTCCTCTATTGGGGTCTTTTTCGTAAGAGTTGACTAAATTAGCGTTAACACCCACATCACCAATATGGGTCATAAAGTGCGTGTCGTTCACTTTTAAAATATCCAAATTTTCAATCCGGTTAGACATCAAAATGTCTTTCAAAGCTTCCATAGGAATTGGGTTAACTCCCAATTCTTCGGCCATCCCATTAGCCGACCCTAGAGGGATTATTCCCATAGGAATTTTAGATTTCAATAAAGCCACCCCAGTAAACAAGGTTGTTCCGTCACCACCCACAGAAGCTACCTTATCTGGTTGAAAATCGTTCAAAATCAATGCTACTCTTTCCTCATCACTTGTACCCTGAGTTTTAAACACACGATAATTTATGGCGTATTTTTTAAGCAGTATTTCTGCTTCAGCTAAAAAAGGTTCTTTATCTACCCCTCCAGATATGGGATTAACCACAAGTAATAATTTCATATCAGCTATTTTTTTGAATCCAACTTAACTCGGGTTTCCAGTCACTATTTTTATTAAAATACAAAAAGGGTATTCCCAATTCTTTTATGCGCTCCAAACTATTTTGAGTAACTCGGTGTTTACGTATGGAAGTTTTTCGAATACATATTTTAAGGATTTTATCTGGATACTTTTTGGCTATTTCAAGATATACCTTTAAATCATATTGCGTATCATCACCAATAAGTACAAAGTGATTTTTACTGGAATTCTCTATAATGGTTGAGATCACTTCAAATTTAAAATTATCAGGTTTTGTATTGGAAACTAATTGTTTCCAAGAAAGGAGGGGAGTTAAAAAAAGATTCCCTACTGGAATACTACTCTTTAAAATAAAAGTTGAAAGCACCCGAAATAAATTTGATTCACTTCTAGAAACATAATAAATATCTCCATTTAAGTCCTGAATTCCACGAAGTAGATTTTCCGTAAACCCAATACTTTTTCTCTTTAGAGGATGCACAAAAAGAAGGGTTCCAACCCTTTTTATAAAGTTTTTGGTATGACTCAATATCAAGGTGTCATCCATATCAGAAATAACGGCTAGACGAGAGTTACTTTCCGTAAATAAAAATGGATACCTCTGATCCATTGGAATTACATTTCCACCTTCCTCCAAAACCCTAAGCTCTCCTCTAACGGAAGGGTCAAAAAAAACAGTAAACGAGCCATCTTTTCCTGTTAAAGTTTCTTCAAATGATTCTCCAATTTGAATATGAACAATTCTGTTCTTAAAAGGCTTTTTTTTATACAACTGAAAAACAGACTCCTTTCTATTTCCATTAACCTGATTACGCTTGAAGCTTTTATCTAGAATGACTCCACTAACAATGATTCTTGATTTAAAATTCAATTGCGAAATTTTCCAAATCACCGGCATACTAGAATTTATCTGAATTTAACACCTCCATAAAATCGGAATAAAGGCCAATAAAAAATAACCTTAAAATTACTAATTTATTATGCTGTCTCTTATACACATCTCCGAGCCCAC
>OLHJ01000186.1_pt1 | contig 23131 bp, 26 predicted proteins | sample 1609491 | NCBI WGS metagenome assembly OLHJ01 (sample SAMN05416861, study PRJEB24817) | seawater metagenome | isolation source: Sea water | place: Canada:Atlantic | collected 2013-11
ATCTACACAGAGTAGATCGTCGGCAGCGTCAGATGTGTATAAGAGACAGCATACAAACATCCCTGTTAATTCTGACAATTATGAAATGATGCAAGAAGCGCAAAAAATTGTTGCTCGTGTTATGGATCTAGCAAAAAGTTTAGACGGTGTTATTTCTGGAGAGCATGGTATCGGAATAACAAAAATGGAATTTTTGGAACCATCAGCTATAAATACCTTTGCTGAATATAAGAATAAGGTCGATCCTAATGGAAACTTTAATAGGGGTAAATTATTACCTGGCTCAGGGCTGATGAATGCATATACCCCAAGTTTTGGATTATTAGAGCAAGAATCAATTATTATGAATCAGTCTGCTATTGGTTCAATTGCAGATTCCATAAGTGATTGTTTACGATGTGGAAAATGTAAGCCAGTATGCGCAACTCATGTCCCAAGAGCTAATTTACTTTATAGTCCTAGAAATAAAATTTTAGCTACATCATTGCTTGTTGAAGCTTTTCTATATGAGGAGCAAACTAGAAGAGGAATTTCAATTAAGCATTTTGATGAATTTAATGATGTTGCTGATCACTGTACGGTATGCCATAAATGTTTAGCTCCTTGTCCAGTGGATATAGATTATGGAGAAGTCTCTATTGCAATGAGAAACTTTTTAACAGAACAGGGCAAAAAAAATTTCAATCTTGGTAACTCTGTTGCAATGACTTATCTTAATTTAAAAGATCCTTTGACAATTAAAATAATGAGAAAGGTATTGGTTGACTATGGCTATAAAATGCAACGATGGGGGCATAGCATTTTTAAAAAATTAAACCTTATAAATTTTACTAAAAATACACCTGCTTCCAGTGTAAAAAAGCCTAATGTAATAACTCAAACAATACATTTTTTGAATAGACCAATGCCTAAAAATATGCCAACAAAAACATCTAGGGGTTTATTGGGTATTGAAGACGACAAAGTAGTACCAGTAATAAGAAATATAAGTAAAACGAATGATGAATCAGATGCCGTTTTTTATTTTCCTGGCTGTGGTTCCGAAAGATTATTTTCTCAAGTAGGCCTCGCAACACAAGCTATGCTATTTGAAGTAGGAGCTATTACTGTACTTCCCCCTGGATATCTATGTTGCGGATATCCTCAGACTTCGTCAGGAGATGAAGCTAAGGGTCAAGAGATTACCTCGGACAATCAAGTTCAGTTCCATAGAATTGCGAACACTCTAAATTACTTAGATATTAAGACAGTAATTGTATCTTGCGGCACCTGCATGGATCAGTTACAAAAATATGAATTTGAAAAAATATTCCCTGGATGTCGGCTTTTAGATATTCATGAGTATCTTATGGAAAAAAATATTAAGATGGATGGAGTTTCAGGTCAGCAATATATGTATCATGACCCATGCCATAGCCCAATGAAAACCTATGAGCCAACTGAAGTAACAAACGCTTTAATGAATCAATCGGTACCTTTGAACGATAAATGTTGTGGTGAGTCTGGAACCTTTGCAGCAACTAGGCCAGATATAGCCTCACAGGTAAAATTGAGAAAACAAGAAGAAATTCAAAAAGGAATTTCAGAGTTACCTATTAATCCACATAAGGGATCGAAACCAGTCAAAATTCTAACATCCTGTCCATCATGCCTTCAGGGACTTCAACGCTATGGAGATGACACTGAAACAACTGCCGATTATATTGTTGTTGAATTAGCTAAGCATAATCTTGGTGAAGATTGGCTTGAAGACTATGTTGATAAGGCAACAAAAGGGGGCATCGAAAAAATATTATTATAGAAATGGTAATAAAATATTTAACGTAGTCCCTTGAATGGCTCTTGTTATGTAGCGTTCCTTTTTTTCAGATAATACATAAGCAAAATAATCTGTTCTTCCAATAATTTTCCCAAACTCTCTTTCAAATGATAGGTTTTGAAAATCACTATTAATTTCGTTTGTAACAAGATATAGTTCTCCATTTTTTTTCTTTTTTGTCGATAATCGCCAAACAATAACTTCAACATTACGAGCTGCATTGTAAATTAGCTGAGGGTCAAGAGAATCAAACATATCAAATTCTTTTTGATTGTCATGAGCTATTATTAGCATGGTGTATAAACCAGTAATAAGTGACAGCACTCTGTCTCCCTTAAAATTTTCGTCAAAAACCTGATTAAGGGCTTCAATTCCTTGAGCATCATTAATCTCTTTGAATTTCCAATTATGTTGACTTGTAAATAGCCAGTTGACTGTAACTTCAGGACTATCTGACGTTGTTTTCCTCAACTCCACTGGATTTCTTTTATAAAACTTTAGAGCAAGAATTTTTAAACTTTCTGTATTTTCTTTAATTTCATAATCAGCCATCCTATCAAAGTCAGTTTTTGTAAGCTGATTGAGAGAGCCTTTATCATATTGCGTAGAATCTTTTCTTTCTAATGACGAATTACACCCAATTAAAAATAAAGATAGAATTAAAAAAAATCTTCTCATGTAGATTTTATAATTCTATCTTTGGGAAATACTAGCTTAAAGGTACTTCCATTATTCAACTCACTTGATATTTCTAGTTGACCCTGATGTTGTAACATAATATTCTTTACTATTGACAAGCCAAGCCCTGTGCCCCCGGTAGACCTACTTCTATCGTCGTCAACTCGATAAAAACGTTCAGTGATCCTGTTAATTTTATTTTTTGGTATACCCACTCCACTATCTGTTACTTCCATAATTGGTAAGTTATTTATAAGATGCCACGTTATAAGAATATTTCCTTTTTCAGGCGTATAGCGAATAGCATTACTTATTAGATTTGTAAATGCACTTTGAATCTCACTCTTTGATCCATAAATATTTAATTCTTTATCAATATCAAATTTAATCTTATGTTTTTTTTTGTTAAGTTTGGTTGAAGTTATCTTAATATTTTCAAACAATCTTTTAACAGAAATTTTTTCGGATCTATTTTTATTTAGACTTGCTTCAATATTTGATAGTAATAATAAATCATTTATTAGGTCCTTCATTCTATTTGCTTGATCGCTCATAAGCGTAAATATTTTTTTTGTATCCTCAGAAAGATTGTTTTTTGGCTGGTCTAGTGTTTCGATAAATCCTGAAATCACGGTGAGTGGTGTTTTTAATTCGTGAGTAAAATTAGATACAAATTCTTTCCTAACTAATTCATTTTTAAGCATTGATGATATATCTCGTGCTGTAAGAAGTTTTTGATATCTTCCAAAAGGGATTACTTTTACTTCGATATGATTAATATAGTTTTCAGTGTCAACTTGAAGAGGAGATTCATAATTTTCATCGTCAAGGTATTTTTTAAATTCTGAATTCCTAAAAATATGTTGAATAGGTTTATTTAAATCTTTTCTTGCGTGTATCCCAAACATCAACTGTGCTCTTTTGTTGCACCAAATTATTTCGTTAGACTCATTTAAGGAAACTACACCATCTAAGAGTGCATCTGCTGCCTGAACAAACTGCTCCATTGCGGTAGTGAGATCTTTTTTTGACTTAGTATCGAATCTATAATTTTTGTATATTTTAGAAAATATGTCTTGCCAGATACCCTTTCCATCAGGAATCTGAGTAGCTTTAGGTTTATCGAGCCATTTCGATAACTCATTTATCCAAAAAATATGAGAAATGAGATAAAAAATTAAAGTAATAACAAAAAAAATAATTGCCGTATCGAAGCTAAATAACTTTGAGACAATAAGACTCAATAATAAAATTAGAGCAATAAATACGAAGGTTCGAAGTCTGATATCTTGCAAAGCAATTATTCTCTAAAATTTAAAAAATTAAATTCATTATAGCTTTATATTTTTATGAGAGATGTTTTTCTGAAACACTATAACCTTCACCCCGTATTGTTCTGATAATTTTGTCGTAGCCATTAGTTGCAAGGCATGCACGAAGTCTTTTGATATGAACATCAACTGTTCTATCATCAATTTCAGACTTATTACCCCAAACCTTATCCATAATTTGATTTCTACTAAATACTTTATTTAAATTTTTTATAAATAAATGAAGTATTTTAAATTCAGTTGGCCCAATTTTAATTAATTTGCCATTGATTGTTAATTGATGTTGGAGAGGGTCTAAAGAAAGGTCTAAAATATTTACTGGTTCATCGGTTAGTTCAGGAGAGCTTCTTCGAAGTAGGGCATTAATTCTTGCGATAAGCTCCTTAGGGCTAAAGGGTTTGGTGAGATAATCATCAATCCCGGAATTTAAACCCAAAATTTTATTATCCTCCTCACTTTTTGCTGTTAGCATGATGATAGGAATATTCCTTGTATCAGAATTGGCACGGAGTCTTTTAGCGAAAGTAATGCCATCCATACCAGGTAACATCCAATCCAAAACTATTAGATCCGGTAATGCATTTTTGACTAAGCTATCTGCAATTTCTGCACTTATAGCTCTCAGAGGATTAAATCCTGATTGGTGCAGATTTAGGGCAATTAATTCTAATATTGCATCTTCATCTTCAACGATTAGTATATTGGCTGCCATTTTTTCATATTATGTCATTAATATGTCATATTTATGACATTAATTTTGTTTGTTTTTTTACATCCTAGATATTTTTTTTCATGTAGTATTATTTTAAATAGATTAATTTAAAATTTTTTAGGAAACTTTTTAATGTTTGATTCTCTAGCAAAAAATAAAATTGTTGCAGATAAATCTTTTAATAGATGGATGGTTCCTCCTGCAGCCTTAATGATTCACTTATCAATTGGAATGATTTATGGGTTTAGTATTTTTTGGCCTGAACTTACAAAATTAGTAGGTACTGAATGCGGAGCTGATGTAAGTTTCATTGAGCGCATTTTTATTACTTCGTGTGACTGGATGAGGAGTGATGTTGTTTGGACTTTTGCTATTGCCATTGTTTTTTTAGGCCTTTCAGCAGCATTATTTGGACATTGGTTAGAGAAAGCCGGACCAAGAAAAGCGGGAGTTGCTGCAGCTATTTTTTGGGGTGGCGGGCTTATGGTGACATCCTTAGGAGTCTCTCTTCATCAATTATGGCTAATCTGGTTAGGTGCTGGCGTGATAGGAGGCATAGGACTGGGACTAGGTTATATTTCACCTGTCTCAACTTTAATCAAATGGTTTCCTGACCGAAGAGGTTTAGCGACTGGGATGGCGATCATGGGTTTTGGGGGGGGAGCAATGATTGGTATGCCATTAGGCGATTATCTAATTAAAGCGAATGGAGTGGGGGAAACTTTTTTCATCATGGGTTTAATATATCTTTTTGCAATGACTATAGGTGCATTTGGATATCGCGTTCCCGCTGAGGGATGGAAACCTAAAGGGTGGAATCCAGTAGCAAAAAAAACAAATCATATGATTTCTTCGAGCCATGTACATGTTAGCAAGGCTCATAAAACACCTCAATTTTGGTTGTTATGGGGAGTGCTATGCCTAAATGTTTCTGCTGGAATCGGAGTGCTATCTGTTGCAAAACCAATGTTTCAAGAGATTGCAGCGAGTAGTTTTGATCCACTTATAATTGGTGCAATTGCCACAGGATTTGGAGCATTGCTATCATTAGCAAATATCATAGGAAGAATTTTTTGGGCATCATCATCTGACTTTCTTGGCAGAAAGCTAACTTATGCGATATTTTTTAGCTTGGGTACAGCACTCTATTTAGCAGCTCCTTGGGCAGGTATAAATCAATATATAGCTACCTTTGTTCTCATCACACTAGTTATTCTTACAATGTATGGAGGAGGATTTGCTACGATACCTGCTTATTTAGCTGACATTTTTGGAACACAGCATGTTGGCGCTATACATGGAAGATTGCTAACAGCATGGTCTTTGGCAGGAATTGTGGGACCAATGCTTATTTCTTATTTAAGAGAGTATCAATTAAGTATGGGCATACCAACAGATCAAGCTTATAACTCAAGCTTTAAAATTCTGGCATTACTTTTAGTCGTTGGCTTTATTTTGAATTTGTTAGTCAAGCCAGTAAATAAAAAGTTTGGTATGACGCCAGAAGAGTTAAAAGCTGAACAAGGTGCGCTTAAAGGAACCCAAAGCAATCTTAAGACGGTTGTATCTGTAACGAATACTTCAATGCAGAGAATTCTGCTTCCATTAGCTTGGATTGTAGTTGGAGTTCCTATTTCTCTAGGCATTTTTAATGCCCTACAAAAAGGTATAATCATTTTTCTTTAAACTAAGGATTAAATTTTGGGTGAGGAAGATACAAAAATTCTAAATGTGGGTATTATTTATTCACGTTTCAATAAGCCTGTTGTAAAAGAGTTATTGAATTCATGTGTCGACCAATTAATATTTAAGGGCGTCGACGAAAAACATATCCTGCAAAAAGAAGTCCCTGGTGCATTAGAGATTCCAATAATGATAAATGCTTATGCAATAACAAAAAAGTTTGATGTATTGATTGGTGTTGGAGCAGTAATTCGGGGAGAAACATATCACTTTGAGGTGGTATCTGACCAATCAGCTAACGGCCTGATGCAAGTGCAATTAAAGCATAATATTCCAGTTATTAATGCAATTATCACGACAAACTCAGGGGAAGAGGCTTTTGCGAGAACTAAAATAAAAGGTAAGGAGGCTGCAGATGGGGCTATTGAAATGGCTATCATGATGGGTAGCGTATGACTTTAGATTCAAAAGTAAACTCAAGAAAAAAAAAGATCAATAATAGACGTAAGTCACGTGAATTGGTGATGAAAAGTGTTTATCGTGGTCTTGTTAATCAAATTGATATCACTCAAATTAAAAAAGATATTCAAGAAGACCCAGACTTTATTCGAGCTGATCAAGATTTGTATGAAGAAATGTTATCGGGAGTCTTTAAAAACATGGATTCTTTAAAGCAAGAAATTGAATTATACATTGACAGAAGTTATGAGGAGCTCAGCCCAATTGAGTTATCAATTATATATTTTTCATTATATGAGCTTAAGTATTCAGCATCTGTACCTTATAAAGTTGTAATAAATGAAGCGGTTGAAATTGCAAAAACCTTTGGTGGAGCTGATGGGTATAAATATATAAATGGAATACTTAACAAAGCTGCCAAAGTAAACAGAGCTAATGAGGTAAAGAGACCTTAAATTTTAACATTTTTTAATTTACCCTTATCCCAAAGTAAAAAACTCCCCGATTCATACCAATCATTTAAAACCACTCTCTTTGATTTTACTCCGTTAAACTTATAGTTATGAATTTTTGGTCTGTGTGTGTGACCATGAATCATAATGGGAGGGTTATTAAATTCATTGAATAATTTTTCCACAGCCAAGGCATTTACATCCATGATATCTTGGTCCTTGTAACTTTTATCATGGTTACTTTTTTGCCTAGCAAAATTAAATATGAAATCCTTTAAATATTTTGGGAGTAATAAAAAAACCTTCTTACTAACCCAAGACCTTGAAAACTTTCTAAACCTTTGATACTTCTTGTCGTCCGTACATAAAGTATCTCCGTGAAGGATAATTGTCTTTTCTTTTCCGAGCTTGATAAGTTCATGGTCTGGAAGAATAGTAATGTTTGTGTCTTCAGCAAATTTTTTACCAATTAAGTAATCTCTATTTCCGCAAATAAAAAATATTTTTGATTCATTAGATATTTCTTTTAATAAAGTAATAACTTTGTTGAATTGATTGCTATCATCACCAGGCCACCAATCAAACAAATCTCCTAAAATAAAAATATTTGGATAATTTTTAGCGTAGTCATTTAGGAAAGATACAAAATAGGCTATATCTTTTTTTGACGAGTCATCTAGATGAATGTCTGAAAAAAATATAGCGCTATCTTTTATGTGAATCAGGTGGATGCTTCCTCTATTATGACATTCTCATTGGGAACATCTTGATGACCATTTGCAGAGCCTGTTGATACTTTTGCAATCTTATCAACAACATCTTGGCCTTCGATAACTTTGCCAAAAACACAATATCCAGCACCATCTTGGCCTGGAAAATCTAAAAAATTGTTATCATTAACATTTATAAAAAATTGTGATGAAGCCGAATCTGGATCTTGTGTTCTTGCCATTGCGACACTATATTTTTCATTCTTAAGACCATTATCAGCTTCATTTTTGATAGGAGCATCAGTCTGTTTTTGAGACATGTCTTTTGTAAACCCTCCTCCCTGAATCATAAAGCCATCAATCACACGATGAAATATGGTGGCATTATAAAAACCTTTATTAACATAGCTTTCAAAGTTTTTGACTGTGATGGGAGCTTTCTCAGGATATGTCTCAATAACAATATTTCCTTTAGAAGTATTTATGACAAATTGAACATTTTTTTCTGCGAAAACATTAATGCTTAAAAAGGATAATAAAAAAATAAAAAAAAGTTTTAATGTGTATTTCAAAATATAACTCCAAATGTATTTATAGGTTAAGTAATTAGCACAAAAACTGCATGGTATAATTTTTGGATAATTAACTCGGAATCTATCATATATTAATTTCGTTTACCAATAAAGGAGAGCTCTTCAAAGTTTATTTATTATGCTTTCAATCTACAACACCTTAAATAATAAAAAAGAGATTTTTGAATCTATTGAGCCTAATAAAGTCAAGATGTATGTCTGTGGAATGACGGTTTACGATTTCTGCCATATTGGTCATGCACGTGTCTTAATCGTTTTTGACATGATCACAAGATGGTTAAGAGAAAGTGGGTATAAAGTTACCTATGTAAGAAATATTACCGACATTGATGACAAAATCATAAAAAAAGCAATTCTTGAGAGGGTTGACTATAAAGTTATAACAGAAAACTTTATTAAAGAGATGGATCATGATGCGGAACAACTCGGTATCATTCCGCCGACGCTTGAGCCAAAAGCTACAGATCATATAGAGGAAATGATAAAGATGATCGAGAATTTAATTAGTAAAGGTTTCGCATATAAAGCTGATAATAACGATGTCTTTTATGCGGTCTCTAAATTTGAGGATTATGGAAAATTATCCGGAAAATCTCTTAAAGATCTGAGAGCAGGTTCAAGGGTGGAAATCGATAAATTTAAAAAAGATAATAATGATTTCGTTTTATGGAAGTCTGCCAAACCAAATGAACCATCATGGGATTCCCCATGGGGAAATGGAAGGCCTGGTTGGCATATAGAGTGTTCAACAATGAGTAATAATCTATTAGGTCAAACCTTCGATATTCATGGTGGTGGTCAGGACCTTCAATTCCCCCATCATGAAAACGAAATTGCACAATCTGAAGCTGTTAATAGCTGTCAAATGGCGAACTATTGGATTCATAATGGATTTGTTAAGATAGATGACGAAAAAATGTCAAAGTCGTTAGGTAATTTTTTTACAATCAGAAGTGTTTTAGAAAAGTATCAAGCAGAGGTGGTGAGATTTTTTATTTTAAAAGCTCACTATAGAAGCCCATTAAATTTTTCTCAAAAAAATCTTGATGAATCTAAGCAAGCAATTACAAAGCTTTATCTCAGTATTAGAAATTCAAAAGTAAATAAAGCATACAAGATTAATTGGGATTTAAAATATGCTAATGAGTTTAAAAAAGCACTGAATGATGATTTTAATACTCCAGATGCGATAGCAGTCCTTTTTGAATTAGCTTTAAAGATAAATAAAAATCACAATATTGAAGATATAAATTTATTAGTAAAATTAGGAAATGTAATCGGTGTTTTAAGTCATGATGCGGAAGATTTTTTAAAGGATAACCTTAATGAAGAAATTGACGTGGAAGGTATCATAAAAAAAAGAAACGAGGCAAAAGTCTCAAAAGATTATTTCACTGCAGATAAACTAAGAAATGATTTACTCGAAAATAATATTTTAATTGAAGATACTCCTTCAGGCACCGTATGGAGAAGAAAATAATGGCTATTAATTTAAAAAAAACTACAAAGAAAGATATTAAAAATATTAAGGGGCTTAGGCTAGGTGTTGCTAATGCCGGCATCAAGGACAGTGCATCAGATTTATTGGTTATTTCACTACCACCTAACTGTTCAGTTGCTGGTGTATTTACTCAAAATCAATTTTGTGCAGCTCCAGTTCTAATATCCCAAGATAATTTAGCGGTAAAAGATGACATCAGGGCGCTTATCATAAATAGTGGTTGTGCAAATGCAGGAATGGGTCAACAGGGTATTGATGATGCAAAGGAGGTTTGTAAGTCTTTGGCAAAGCATCTTGATATAAATGAAAAACAAGTCCTACCATTTTCAACAGGTCTTATTATGTCAAAATTACCAGTTGAAAAAATTACTAAAGCAATCCCAAATGCCTTAAATGACTTAAATGAAAACAATTGGTTAGAAGCTGCAGAATCAATTATGACAACGGATACAATTCCTAAAGCATACTCAAAAATTATTAATTTAAAAGATAGAGTTGTCACCATAACGGCGATAAGCAAGGGATCCGGCATGATCTATCCTAATATGGCAACCATGTTAGCTTTTATAGCAATTGATATAAATATTCCTAGTAATTTGTTGAAAGAATTAATTGGTGAAATATGTGAAAAAAGTTTTAACTGTATTTCTGTTGACGGTGATACATCTACAAATGACTCATTTATTTTAATGAGCATACCTTTAGACAAGAGCTTTGTATTGAAAAAAAATAGTGATGATTATCAAAAAGTTAAAGCAGCTATTTTTGATGTGGCTACTTTTTTAGCACAATCAATCATAAGGGATGGGGAGGGGGCAACAAAGTTTATTACAATATGTGTTAATAAGGCATTAAGTCATAAAGAAGCAAAAAAAGTTGGGATGTCAATAGCAAATTCACCACTAGTAAAGACAGCTTTCTTTGCTTCAGATGCAAATCTTGGAAGGGTCCTGTCTGCTATTGGTAATAGCAAAGTTAATGATCTTGATTTAAATGAAATAGATATTTACATAAATGAAATTTTATTTTGCAATGCGGGGGCTATTTCAAACTCATTCGATGAAATAAAAATTACATCAGAAATGAAAAAAGATGAGATAAAGCTTCATATAAGCCTTGGAAGAGGTACAGAAGAAGCTACGATATGGACGACTGATTTATCATATAAGTACATAGAAATTAATTCTGAATACAGAACATAACATTAAAAATATCCAAGTGGCTGTTGGAATCCTTAAAGATTCTGATGGTAAATATTTATTGGGTAAAAGACTAAAATCTCAAAGTTGGCCTGGTTGGTGGGAATTTCCAGGAGGAAAATTGGAGAATAATGAGAATCCGTCTGATGCACTTAAAAGAGAAATCTTTGAAGAGCTAGGTGTTGTCATTAGCAAATATAGACAGTGGACGACAAGAAGGGTAATTGAAAAAAATAAAATAACAATTCTATATTTTTTCTTAATTACCTCGTGGACTGGAATGGTAGAGGGAAGAGAAGGCCAAGAGTTGCAGTGGGTTAATCTTAAAACGTATAATGCAACAAAAGTTTTACCCCCTAACCAAGTAATTCAACATGCTTTAAAAAATGACTTGCCTGATATCTATGCAATCACTAATTTTCATGAAATACCATCTGATAAGTTTTTTCAAGCGCTTAATAAAAAGGTTAATGATGGACTAAGGCTTATACAGATAAGAGAAAAAACTCTTGTGGAAACTGAGTTGGAAACCTTAATCAAACGTATAAAAAAAATACTTCAATATACTAGTGTAAGAATTATAATAAATTCAAGCATTAGCTTAGCCTATAAATATCAACTTGATGGAGTACAATTAAATGCAAAACAATTGCACGAATTAAAATATTTTCCTAAAGATTTATTGGTAGGAGTTTCATGTCATTCGGAAAAAGATCTTGAGATGGCTGAAGAAAAAAATGCAGATTTCGCAGTTCTGGGATCAGTAAAAGAAACTCTCACTCATCCCAACCTTGAACCTATCGGTTGGGGAAAATTTAATAAATTAGTTGATAAGTCTAATATACCAATTTACTCAATCGGAGGGATGACTAAGAATGATATTCCATCATCTTTTGACTGTGGTGGGATAGGTATTGCTTCTCAGCGTGCAATATGGGATATCTAGGTTCTTATTTAACAATGAATTTGAATTCTTTTATTATCTTGTTATCTTCGTCATCCTTAAAAACAAAAGTTAAGTCTAAATTTTCTCCGGATTTTAATTTTTCTTTAATACCAAACAACATCAAGTGATTATTCCCCGGAGACAAAACTAATGGAGAATTAGGGCCTAATTTCGGCTCAATTAATTTACGCATTTCCATGACGCCATAAGTCATCTTCATTGAATGAAGCTCAATATTTTTAAAATTTTTATTAGAAACGTTCATAACTTTAAGGTCAGTATTAGTTTTAATTGTTGCAAAACCAGCTGTAACATCTACTCCAGGCCTTGGTAATTTTATAAATGCTTTTGAAATATTGATTTCATCTGCACCAAAGACAATTGATGAAATTAAAATTAATGTAACAAAACTAAGTTTCATTCTCAGATGACGTATCATTTTCTTTTCCTTTGATAATAAATTTTTCTGAAGCCCAAGCTCCAAGATCTAAAAGCTTACATCTTTCAGAACAGAATGGATTAAATGCGTTACCTAGGATGTAGTTAAAAGATTTTGAGCATGTCGGACAATTTTTTTTCATAAGTAATTACTGTTGACTAACACCCATCTTAAATTTTAATTTTATTCCACTCTTTATATTCTTTGAAAGCGATGCAAATTGTATATTAATTGTATATTTATTTGATGTTAAATTAGGATATAAATTCAACTTTTGTGGCATTTGTATTTGAACTAGGTCATGTCTAAAGGAGGGATCTAATTGATAGCTTACCAGACCATTATCTGAACTTTCCACTGTCTGTATTGTTACTGAATCTCTCAAAGTATTTAAATAAACTTTGATAGCTTCAAATATAGGCATATAAGAATCTATTTCATTTAAAAAATATTGTTGTTTGTTTTTAGGACTTAATTGCTGCAACCAGAGTTGAAGTTGTGGAATATCGCTTCGCACAATACCGGTTTGGCTCATTGAGGAAGTCTTGATTTCTTGTAAAAACTTATCAGCACCATAAAAATTTCCTTGAGGTAAATTTACTTTATCCAAATTTTTTTTTGCATGACTTAAATTTTTAATTAGATCTAGATTTTTTTTAGTTTTATTTAATTGTCTTTTCTTAAGGATGAGCTTTTCAAGTTCCTGTGTAAGTTCTATTTTTATATCAGCTCTACTGGCTGTCGCTCTCATATTAAAATATGATTCAAAGCATCCAACTTCTGAAAAATTAACCATAGATTTAATTTGGTTATTAAGCCTTAAGAAAATATTCTCAATAGAAATTAGTCTTCGTGTTCTCTCATTAATAGGTAATTCAAATTTGTACATTATCTTTTATCCTTGAGTAAATTTTTATAATAACTTTCTAACTGAACTTTAAGGTTGTGAATATTTCCATCATTCAAAATTACTTTATCTGCTAACAATAATTTCCTGTCTCTACTCATTTGGTTTTTAATAATTCTATTAGCCAATGCTTCTGAAACGTCATCTCTGTTAATTACCCTTTCAATCTGAGTTCTAAAACTACAATCAATCAATAAAGACTCATCAATAAGATTTGTATAAGTCTTTGTTTCGAACAGCAATGGAATAACTAATACTAAATATTTTTCATGCTTTAATTTATTTAATTTTTTATTGCATTCTTTAAAAATAATGGGATGTAAGATTGACTCAATTCTTTTTTTTAATTCTAACGATGAGAATATTTCATCTCGTAGCAGTTTCCTATCGATAGCATTATTTATATCTATATATTTTTCACCAAATTCTTTTTTTATTTCTATGTAACCAATCTTTCCTGGCTTCATAAGGTCATGCGTGATTTGATCAAGGTCTATATTTTTTAAACCTATCTCTTTAAGTATTTTAGTTGCTGCACTTTTTCCTGAACCTATGCCACCAGTTAATCCAATAATAAACATAGTTAGCCTTTGAAATTTATTAAACTATCCCCATATTAATGATATTGATTATATGATAACTTATTAGTATAGATATGAAAGATAATGTAAAAAATAATAAGATTGGTAATGATAATTTGCTACTATCTGATGCAGTTGTCTGCAAAGTTGAGTTAGATCTTGGCAAGTGGCTCGAGCAACTTACGGGTGGAAAAGGCTGGGAAATATGGTCAGAATCTGAAAATGAGCATTACGTCTCTTACTATCTGAAGTTTAAAAAACAAAATGCAGAAATAACGCTATATCACTCTGGTCACGCAGTCGTTTTTATTGACGATAAGTCAATTTTTGATGGTGACTTAATCGAAAAAAGAAACCCAATTGCTAAACTCAGTTATTACAATATTGATGATGGTGAAAAAATTTCTCTCCATTGATTTAACTTCTAAACTGACCTAAATAATGAGAATCTAGCAAGCTTTAATAAACTATCTTGGTATTTTTTATTGTGATTTCCATCAAGAAGTGTTTCAATTTTATTTAGGTGATGTTGTGCAATTTCTTTAATTTCATCAATTGCACCACTTTTTTTAATTAGGGATACTATGGTGGGTAAATAATTAATATCGCCAGTTTTAATAGCGTTAGTAAGAATTTCCCTGTCTTTACTATTCGACATTTTTATTGTGAGGATCAAGGGAAGAGTTACTTTTCCCTCTCTTAGGTCATCACCTATATTCTTTCCAATCTCATTTGAATTACCAGAGTAATCGAGGATATCATCAGCTAATTGAAAAATGATTCCAAAATGTTTACCTATTGTTGAGTAAAGCTCAACTTGGTTTTGATCTTTTTTGTTAATGATTGCTGCAATTTTCGCGCAAGCCTCAAATAGCTTTGCAGTTTTGAACTCAATAACCTCAAAATATTGCGATTCATTGATTTGGGGATTATGACTATTTATTAATTGCAGTACCTCGCCTTCAGAAATTTTATTTGTAGCATCTGCAAGAACCTTCATTACACTCATGTTATCTATTTTGACCATCATTTGAAATGAGCGTGAGTATAAAAAATCTCCAACTAAGATACTGGCTGAATTACCAAAAACTGCATTAGCAGTTTGAATATTTCTTCTTTTTGTTGATTGGTCAACAACGTCATCATGAAGTAAAGTAGCTGTATGTATAAACTCTATAATGGAAGCTACATCATGGTTAGGTTTAGTTATTTCACCATCTAGGCCGGCTAACAATAAGTGGAAAATAGGTCGCATTTTCTTCCCTCCACTATTTAAGATATAGGTTGATATCTGATTAATTACCGGTATATCGGAGCTTAGGTGACTTTTAATTACTTTATCAACGCAATTAAGGTCTTCATGAATAGGTTTTGTTATTTCTTTGAGATTCACTATATTCTTAGTAGCCTACTGAGTGAAGATAAATTTTAACATACGTAAAAAAAATGAGCAGATAAAATAAGTCATCATATTTGATGTTTAAGAATTTGATCAAGCCATTCTCAATTAATTGATAAATTATTATTTTTTCAGTATAATCGCGTCTCTAATTCAAAGATAGAAAGGTCGTTCTGATGTATGCATTAATCAAAACAGGTGGTAAACAGTTTAAAGTTACAGAAGGTCAACTTCTAAAGGTTGAAAAAATAAGTGCTGAAGTTGGTAAACCCTTCAGTATAGATGCCGTTTTGTCTGTTATTGACGGAGAGAAAGTCACAATAGGGACTCCTTTGGTTAAAGGTGCAGTTGTTATTACAACAGTTGTATCGCATGGTAGAGGCGATAAAGTTAAAATATTTAAGATGAATAGAAGAAAGCACTATAAAAAATCTCAAGGCCATAGACAGAGCTTTACAGAGATTAAAATAGATAAAATAACAGTAAAATAAGGATTTTTATAAATGGCACACAAAAAAGCAGGCGGTAGTTCCAGAAACGGAAGAGATTCTGAGTCAAAGAGACTAGGACTAAAAATATTTGGCGATCAGTTTGTAAAAGCTGGAGGTATTATCCTAAGGCAACGAGGCACAAAGATGCACCCAGGAGAAAATGTCGGGCTTGGTAAAGATCATACTTTATTTGCAAAAGTTGCTGGAAAAGTAAGCTTTACAACAAAAGGCGCTTTAAAGAGAAGGTTAGTTCACGTCTCACCTTCCTAAAAGTTAAATAATTTTAAATAAAGCCCTGTCAGTAGATAGGGCTTTTTTATTTGGTGGTATCTGATGAAGTTTATTGATGAAGCAACAATTAATATTTATGCCGGAGATGGGGGGAATGGAATTGCTACCTTCAGAAGGGAAAAATATGAACCTATGGGTGGCCCTAATGGTGGCGATGGTGGAAGGGGTGGCAGCATATTTTGTGAAGCTGATGAAAATGTAAATACACTAATTGATTTTCGATTTGTTAAAAATTATAGAGCACAAAGGGGTGAAAATGGTAAAGGTTCTGATTGTTATGGCGCTGGTGGCTCAGACTTAATTCTAAAAGTGCCTGTAGGAACGCTCATAACAGAAAAACAATCAGGACAGATATTTGCTGATTTTAATGAACATGGCATCAAAGTACTTTTAGCAAAAGGTGGAAAGGGCGGCCTAGGTAATATTCATTTTAAATCAAGCACAAATAGAGCACCAAGACAATTTACAGAAGGTGACCCTGGTCAAGAATTTGAGTTATATCTAGAGCTGAAGGTTTTAGCAGATGTAGGATTATTAGGGATGCCTAATGCTGGAAAATCCTCGTTAATACGACAAGTCTCAGCTGCAAAGCCTAAGGTTGCCAATTATCCATTTACTACGTTACAACCAAATCTTGGCGTAGTAAAAGTTTATGAACAAAAAAGTTTTGTAATGGCAGATATTCCTGGGTTAATTGAGGGTGCCTCGGATGGTCATGGCCTAGGACATCAATTTTTAAGGCACTTATCTAGGACAAAAATCTTACTTCATTTAGTTGACTCTGCCCCATATGATGAAAAAATAGATCCGGTAGAGGATATTAAAAAAATTATTAGTGAATTAAAAAAATATGATGAAGCGTTATTTAAAAAGCCAAGATGGTTAATATTAAATAAAATTGATTTAGTCGATGATATTGATCATTTAAAAGATAGAATTATTAAAGAGCTAGAATGGGATGCACCTATTTTTGAAATATCAGCTATTAATGGTGAAGGCTGTAAAAGTTTATCAAGAAAAATTATGGAATATATAGACTCAATTTAAAATTATGAAAAAGCTTAAATTCTCTGACTCGAAAAAAATCGTAATCAAGGTTGGTACAAGCACAATAGCCAACAATGATGGCTTTGATAAAGAATTTTTAGTGAAATTATCTTCTGAAGTTTCTTCTTGGATGGATAATGGAATCGGAGTAGTAATTGTCTCTAGTGGGGCGATTTTTGCTGGTCTAAAAAAACTTAAAGCTAATGATAAGCCTAATATTTTGAGTGAGCTTCAAGCAGCAGCAGCAATAGGACAAATGGATTTGGCGCAAGTATATAAGGATATATTTACGAAAAATAATAAAATCGCAGCCCAAGTTTTACTTACCCATGAAGATTTGAGTGATAGAAAAAGATACTTAAATGCTAGATCAACAATTAATAACTTAATCACTAGCGGTGTAGTTCCAATTATCAATGAGAATGATACGGTTTCAACTGAAGAGATACAATTTGGTGATAATGATAATCTTGCGGCGATGGTAGCTAATTTAATTGAAGCAGACTACCTAGTTTTGTTAACTGATCAAGAAGGTCTATTTTCTAATGACCCAGCTATTGATATAAATGCCTCCCTCATTGAAAAAGCTTTTACTGATGACAAGAGACTAGATTCATTAGCAAAAAATACATCTTCAACATATGGTACGGGAGGTATGGTTACAAAAATTGAAGCTGCTAGAAGAGCGTCTTTAAGTGGTACACATACGATCATTGCAAATGGAAAGATTGATGAAACATTTTTTAAGTTATTCAATAATAAGTCCGTGGGTACTTTTTTAGAGTCGAGACTTGAGAAAAAAATAGCAAAGAAAAAGTGGCTTGCAGATAACTTAAGAAGTTGTGGAAGATTGATCCTGGACAAAGGAGCATCCATAGCAATATTAGAAAAGGGTAAAAGCTTACTTCCGATTGGTGTATTAGAGGTAGAGGGAAAGTTTGATAGGGGTGAGGTTGTGTCATGTGTCGATAGCAAAGGTATTGAGATAGCTAAAGGACTCGTTAACTATAATTCGGTTGATTCAAAAAAGATTTGTGGTGTTTCAAGTGATGAAATTAAATCTATTTTAGGTTTTATGAATGAAGTGAATATCATACATAGAGATAATCTCGTAGTTATGTAATGTTTTAAGGGGGAGAAATGAAAAAAGAAAAAGTAGTTGTTGCAATTATAATGGGATCAGAAAGTGACTGGCCAACGATGAAACATGCTGCAACAATCTTAGATAATTTTGGGATAAGTTATAAAGCTGAAGTTGTTTCCGCTCATAGAACCCCTGATTTGATGTATTCATTTGCAAGTGAGGCAGAAGCTAATGGTTTAAAAGTGATTATTGCAGGAGCAGGTGGTGCTGCACATTTACCAGGAATGATAGCTTCAAAAACAAACCTTCCTGTATTAGGGGTGCCTGTAAAAACAACTTATTTAGAGGGTAAGGATTCATTGCTTTCAATTGTCCAAATGCCAAAAGGAGTTCCAGTCGCAACATTTGCAATTGGTGAAGCAGGAGCTTTCAATGCTGCTCTTTTTGTAGTGAGATTACTTGCAGAAACAAATAATGATTTAAAAGGTAAGCTTAAAGAGTTTACAAAAACTCAAGAGAAAAAAGTTTTTAATATGAAATTAGAAAGCTAATAACTATGAGTAAAGTGATAAAGACACCTTCAATGTTAGGAATGTTGGGAGGAGGTCAATTAGGTAAGTTTTTTGTTGAAGCAGCTCATCGTATGGGATATCAGGTGACGGTGTTTGATCCTGATCAAGAGAGCCCTGCTGCTAAAATAGCAAATGATCATATTTGTAGTTCATTTTCAGATAAATCTGCATTAGAAATAATGATTAATAATTGTAAGGCCATTTCAACTGAATTTGAGAACATTCCATCAGAAACAATAAAGTATTTAGAAGAAAAAGTAAGAACTCATCCAAATTCTGAAGCAATATCGATTGTTCAAAGGCGTATAAAGGAAAAAGAATTCATCAAAGGCCTCGAGCTTCCAATTGGACGTTATGAGCCAATTAAATCAGCTGAATTATTTTCAGACTTTGAAGATAATAAAATTTTTCCAGCAATACTCAAGCAATCAAAATTTGGGTATGACGGAAAAGGTCAATATCATGTAAATAGTGTAAGTGAAACTAAAGCAGTATTAAATGATTCAAATGAAAATGAGTTTGTATTAGAAAAAAAGTTAAACTTAGATAAAGAAATTTCTGTGGTTTTATCTAGATCCTCAGATGGAGTATCAAAAATATTTCCAGTCATTGAAAATCAACATAAAGAAGGCATTTTAGATTTATCTATAATTCCAGCAAGGGTTAATGATGATTTAAAAAAAGAGGCTGTCACTTATGCTTTAAAGATAGCAAACAATTTAAACTATGTGGGAACAATCGCAGTAGAATTTTTTATTTCTAACGATAAACTGTATATAAATGAGGTTGCACCAAGACCACATAACTCTGGTCACTTTAGTCTAGATGCTTGCAATGTAAGTCAGTTTGATCAGCAAGTACTTTGTTTAACAAATGATAATTTACTTGACATTATTTTAGAAAAAAATGCTGTTATGTTAAATTTATTAGGCGATTTATGGTTAAAAAATGGAGAGGTAAAGACACCTAATTTTTCAGAGATAGAAGGGCCAAGTATAAATATTCATTTATATGGAAAAAATCAGCCGCGCGCTGGCCGTAAAATGGGACATATTACGGTTGTTGGAGAGAATACTGAAGACTTGATTATTAAAGTTGAAGAAATTAGATCTAAACTGTGGGAAATGTAAAAAATTACATTTCCTAGTTTTACATAGATTTAATAGCAGAATTTAATCTTGATTTATGTCGAGCTGCTTTATTTTTGTGAATAATTTTTTTATCAGCGATTCTGTCTATGATGGAGACGTTTTCTTCAAAGGCTTTTTTTGCAACCTTACTATCTCCGCCTACAATAGCTGATTGAATTTTTTTTATAGCTGTTCTAAGTGTTGAACGAAGGCCTACATTATGAGCTCTTTGTTTCACCGTTTGTCTTGCTCTTTTTCTTGTCTGAGCCGTATTGGCCATGTGTTGAATCCTTACAACGATTTTTAAGTTTTGTATTTTATCTATTTTATGAATTAGATACAAGTTTATTTAAATAAATTTGGCTAAATAATTGATTAAACATTAAAAAAATTGAATCTGGTACCGTGATAAAATTATACTTAAATTTTAAGCTTACAAATAATTGACTATGAACTTATTAAAAACATTCTTTGGTATTGGAGGAATGACAACATTATCAAGAATCCTTGGCTTTATAAGGGACACAGTTATTGCAAGAATTTTTGGAGCAGGTTTAGAGAGTGATGCATTTTTTGTTGCATTTAAAATTCCAAATTTACTGAGAAGAATTTCAGCTGAAGGAGCATTTACGCAGGCATTTATACCTATATTGTCTGAGTATAAAACAAAAAATTCCTCTCTTGAGTTAAAGTCTTTTATAAATAAGATTTCAACTTTATTAGGCCTTTTCCTCATATTAATTACTCTATTAGGAGTTTTTGGTGCGCCTTGGATTATTTATATTACAGCACCCGGGTTTATAACAAGTCCTGAAAAATATAATTTGACTGTAGATTTACTAAAAATTACATTTCCTTATATATTTTTTATTTCACTTGTGTCTATGGCCGGAGGTATCTTAAATACATTTGGAAAATTTATTGTGCCTGCGTTTACACCTGTTTGGTTAAATGTCTCATTTATTGTTGGAGCATTATTTTTTGCTGATTATTTTAGTCAACCAGCATATGTTCTTGCATGGTCAGTTTTCATTGGGGGAATTCTTCAACTAATTTTTCAAATTCCATTTTTAAAGAAAATTGGATGTATACCAAAGCTCGATTTTAACTTTAAAGATGCTGGTGTATGGAGAGTTCTAAAACTAATGGGACCATCTATATTAGGCGTTTCAGTTGCTCAAATCTCACTTCTCATCAATACAATTTTTGCTTCATTCCTTTCTGTAGGAAGCATTTCTTGGCTTTACTATGCAGATAGATTACTTGAATTTCCAGCGGGGATATTAGGAGTTGCATTAAGTACTTTGCTTTTACCCAGCCTATCAAAGAGCTTATCTAATAAGGATAAATCAGAATATTCAGAATTAATTAATTGGGCCCTTAAATTAGGTATTTTGTTGGCAGCGCCAGCAGCATTAGGGTTGGCTATGCTTGGAATCCCGCTCATTACAACACTTTTTTATTATGGGGCTTTCAGTGAATATGATATTTTAATGACTGAAACAGCTCTGATTGCCTATAGTGTTGGCTTAGTTGGTTTAATTTTAATTAAAATATTAGCTCCAGCCTTTTATGCTCAGCAAAATATTAAAACACCAGTTAAAATTGCAATTTTTACTTTATTTTGTACACAAGTAATGAATCTCTTATTTATTGGATATTTACAGCATGCAGGGCTTGCTCTTGCAATTGGTTTAGCAGCATGTATTAATGCAGGATTATTGTTTTATTTTTTAAAGAAAGAAAAAATATTTATATTAAACAAAGGTTGGATTGGCTTTTTAATTAAAATTATAATATCCCTAAGTTTGATGGCTATTAGTTTATTTTTTCTTCGAGGTTCTATCGATCAATGGGTTGATTATTCATTTTTACAAAGAGTAGCGAATTTACTACTTATAATCAGTCTTAGTGGCGCAATTTATTTTGTTAGCTTAAAATTCTTAGGCCTCGAGTTTAATTCGTTTATTAAAAAGACAAATCATTCATTGTGAAAATATTAAGTAACTTCAACTTAGAGCAATTGCCATGTGTTATAACCATAGGTAATTTTGATGGTGTGCATTTAGGGCACCAAGCTTTAATAACTGAAGTTAAGAAAAGAGCGCATGATCTTGGACTAGAGAGCGCAGTTATAACTTTTGAACCCAACCCAAAAGATTACTTCTCCCATGATAAGCTTCAAACGCGAATTTCAAGCCTAAGAGAAAAAATAGAACTCTTTAATGATTTAAAAATAGATCGAGTACATATCATTAAATTTAATCAGGAATTTTCAAAGGTAACAGCCAATCAATTTATAAGTATATTGATCGATAAGTTAAAGGTAAAAGAAATTGTTATAGGAGAAGACTTTTGTTTTGGAAGCGGAAGAAAGGGAGGAATAGAGCAGTTGTCAGCTAGCAGTATGAATCTTAATATTCAAAACAAAATCCTCATAGGAGATACAAGAATTTCTAGCACTTCCATAAGAAATCATCTGGCTAACGATAACCTTGAGGAGGCTAATAAATTTATGGGAAGGCCTTATTCAATATCTGGAAAAGTTGTTCATGGAGAAAAACGTGGGAGGCTGATTGGTTTTCCTACTGCGAATATTCATATGAAGCATAATCGGCCTCCACTGAAGGGTGTCTTTGCTGTAAAATTTCAAAATCATTTTGGTGTTGCTAATCTCGGTATCAGACCTTCAATTAAGGGAGAGAATAAACTGCAACTTGAGGTACACTTATTGAATTTTTCATCAGATCTATATGGCCAACATGTAAGTGTTATTTTTTTAAAGAAATTAAGAGATGAAAAAAAGTTTAAGTCACTTGATGAGTTAAAAGAGCAAATTAAATTAGATGTAACTAAAGCAAAACTTTTTTTTGAAAAGAAAAATCTATGACAGAAAAAAACAAATATAAACTTAATCTCCCAGAAACTAGCTTTCCAATGAGAGGTAACCTTGCGAAAAGAGAGCCTGAATGGTTAAAGAGCCTGGATGATAAACAAATCTATGACGCCATAAGAAAATCACGGTTAGGAATGGAAAAATATATTCTTCATGATGGCCCACCTCTGTCTCTTATACACATCTCCGAGCCCACGAGACTCCTGAGCAT
>OLHJ01000187.1_pt1 | contig 22976 bp, 20 predicted proteins | sample 1609491 | NCBI WGS metagenome assembly OLHJ01 (sample SAMN05416861, study PRJEB24817) | seawater metagenome | isolation source: Sea water | place: Canada:Atlantic | collected 2013-11
GATAAAACCGAATCCTTTAGATTCATTGAAAAATTTTACTGTTCCTTTACTCATTGTAATGTAATTTAATTTATAATAATTTATTGATTTGCAAAGATGCGTCATTTTTTTGATATACAACACATTAATTGAATTCTTTTTAATTTACTGTAAATCTAAAGCTTAGAACCTCTATATAATTAGAATACGTTTCCCTTTTTACTCTAATGAATATACTTGATTCTTATAAATTTCAATTAAAGGAACTGTTTTATTCATTAGAATTAGGCTTATATTGATTTCATATCGATAACAAAACGATAATGCACATCGCTTTTTAGCATGCGTTCATAGGCTTCGTTGATCTCTTGCATTTCAATCACCTCTACCTCTGAAACAATATTGTGCTTTCCACAGAAATCTAATAACTCCTGCGTTTCAGCAATACCGCCAATTAAAGAACCCGCTACAGTCTTCCGCCCCATAATCATAGGTACGGTAACCAGCATAGGATCTATGGGTCCTAAATAGCCAACCACCACCAAAGTGCCATTGGTTGCCAAAGTGCCTACATAAGGATTTAAATCATGGGCATAAGGAACGGTATCTATAATAAGATCGAAAGTATTCATCACAGATTCCATTTGTGCTTCTTCTGTGGAAATAATTACTTGATCGGCTCCTAAATCTAATGCGTCTTGTGTTTTATTTGAGGATCTAGAAAACAAGGTCACATGAGCACCTAATGCATGGGCCAATTTAATCGCCATATGCCCTAAACCGCCAAGACCTACTACTGCCACTTTACTATCTTTCCCCACCTTCCAATGTCTTAGGGGCGACCAAGTGGTAATCCCCGCACATAATACAGGAGCAATCCCTGCAAGATCTAAGTTTTCGGGTACTCGCAATACAAAATCTACATCTACCACTATGGTTTCCGAATAACCGCCATGAGTTGGTGCATCTAGATGTTTGTCAAAACCTCCATAAGTACCTACCCATTCTGGGCAATATTGTTCTAAATCGTCTTTACAATTGTCACAGGCTCTACAGGAATCTACCAAACAGCCTACGGCAACTAAATCTCCAACTTTATATTTATTCACTCCATAGCCAACGTTGCTTACTCTACCCACAATTTCATGACCGGGCACCACTGGATAAGTCGTCATTCCCCAATCGTTTTTTGCGGTATGTAAATCGGAATGGCAAACCCCACAATATAAGATCTCTATTTCTACATCGCTAGTAGTTACTACCCTCCTATTAATTTGCATAGCGTTTAAATCTGCCTCTGGCGCAGTTGTCCCGTATGCTTTTATACTTTTTGTTTCCATTTTATTATTTTTAAGATTTTTTTTCTGTGGGGAAGTTTAAAGGTACGGAAACTTCGGGAAATTTAGATTAAGGTTGAAATCAAAAACTTTCTATGAAATTTGTAAATATTTTAGAAGGTCATATAAAAAAACTAATTTCGCTACCAATGAAATTAAACTTAGCAAAAATCACTTCCTATTTAAAAGAACCCTACCCCTACTATTATGGGAATGCACAAAGGGTCCTTTTATTATTGGTGTTTCTTTCCTTTTTAAGCTTTAGTTTCTCCTATTTTTTTGAGCCTTTTGATGTGAATGTATCCGAGCATAAAATTAACTCTTATTGGATATTATTGATTCACGCATGTATTCCCATACCTATTGCTTTTCTATATCTAAGTTTTATCAATAGATCTAAAAAAGGCGACATTGCTTGGAGCCTAGGAAAAGAAATAAGCATTCTGTCTCTTATTCTTTTAAGCATCGGGATTGTAGATTTTTTAATTCGGGATTTAATTTATACCAATGCTGACAATTGGTCTTTCCGATATTTAGGAGAAGAAATACGCAATACCTTTTTAGTAGGTTTTCTTTTATTAATGATTGTTTTGCCTATCAACCTAGAGCGATTAATAAGCAAACATCGATCTAGTTTAAAAAAGCTGCCTTCCTTTACCAAGCAAGAAGCAAATAATAGTGTAGTGATTTTAAATACTTCCATAGCAAGCGAAACTATAGAGTTAGAAATTAATGATTTCCTCTTTGCAAAAGTAGAAAGTAATTATACCGAAGTTTTTACGAATTCTTCTAATGGAGTCCATAAAATACTATACCGTTTAACCCTTAAAGAATTGGAAGAACAATTAAAATCCTTTCCCTATATCTTTAAAACACATCGTTCTTATTTGGTAAATTTAGACGCCATAGAGTCTATCTCTGGAAATGCGCAAGGATACCAATTGGCAATAAAAAACTATTCTCCTTTAATTCCAGTATCTCGTTCTAATATTGCGGCTTTCAATTTAAAGTATTCCAATAGCTAAAAAACACCTTGTTTTTCGTCACTCCTGTTTGTCATCTATCACAAAATAAAATTTGGGGTCTCATTTGTTTTTATGTTTGCCGAATATTATAAAATAACAATTTTGAAAGAAACAAAAAGAAGGTACGATTTAGATTGGTTACGTGTAATTGCAATACTAGCAGTGTACCTGCACCATATAGGAATGCCATTTAATGGAGATGATTTTCATATCATGAATTCCGAATCTAGTAAAGGCTTGGACGATGTTATGGTGTTCTTTGAACAATTTAGATTGCCCTTATTATTTTTAATTTCAGGGACCGGGACCATGTTTGCTTTTTCAAAAAGAACTTGGTTTTCCTTTTTAAAAGAACGAAGTACTCGCTTAATCCTCCCGCTAATATTCGGGGTTCTATTTATAGTGCCACCACAAACTTATTTTGAGCATATTACTAAATACACTTCCTATTTCGATGTATATAGAAATGGGGATTTTGAAGTCAATCATTTATGGTTTATAGAGAACTTATTTATTATGTCTGTTTTCTTGATTCCTTTTATATTATTTCTGAAATCTTCAAAATCGGATGCCTTGATTCGTTTCTCTGAATCTATCACTTCTAAAAAATATGGGATTTTATTGTGGGCGATTCCCTTAATTATAATGACTATTATTTTAAAGAAAATATACCAAAGTGATTCTAAGGATATCACAAACCTATCCTCCACTTTTTATTATGGTTATTTTTTAGTAACCGGGATGTTGTTTACTTCCTCCAAGCATATTTGGAAGCATTTAAAAACATTTCGAAAATTTAACCTTATTGCTTTTATGATTAGTATACTTCTCTTTTACGGCTATTATCTATTGCCCGGAGAATATATCTCCCCATATCTTTCCATAAGTATTCGATGGGATATTTGGTACTTTGTCTGTGCATTGCTATGTTGGACATTAATAACTACTGTTTTGGGATATGCACAGCTATGGTTAAATAAAAAGAGTTTACTTCTTAAAAAATGTAATGAAGCAATTTATCCTTTTTACATATTACACCAAACGATTATTATCATATTGGGATATTATATCATTCAATTGGATTGGAGCATCTTATCAAAGTTTATCACTTTACTTTTCACTTCTTTCCCACTAATAATAATAATCTATAGGCTGCTTATTTATCCTTTTAAAATCCCAAGGGTCTTATTTGGAATGAAAAAATTAAGGTGACAGCAGACATTTATTATAATATCCCTCTTCTATTTTTAATAACTTTATTCATAATCACATATAATAAAAGACAATACATCTTTTATTTTTTTGACATCTATATATATTAGCAAAAGAAATTAGTAGTTTTGTTTTGCTTTATTTTCAATCCAAAGCTTAATACCATTTATGTTTAAAGAAGACCAAGACATTTTTAATATCCTATTAGGTTCTGTTTCCGAGGGAGTAATCATTGTAAATGCCCAGCAACGTATAGTAGAAGCCAACGAATCGGCAGAGCTTATGTTTGGCTATGGAAAAAAAGAAATGGTGCAACTTCCCCTTAACAATTTAATTCCTAGAGATTATCATGCAGGACATGGAGATCATTTTAAAGGTTTTATGCAGCAGAATAAAAACCGTCAAATGGGCCTAGGACGTGATATTTATGGAGCTCATAAAGATGGAAGTATTTTTCCGGTAGAAGCGGGATTAAATCCATTTAAATTATACGAAAAAAAATATGTCATGGCTTTGGTGACCGATATTTCGATACGAAAACAGCAGGAAGATGAAATTCAGAAATTAAATACAGAACTAGAGGAAAAAGTTGCCGATAGAACCAAAGAATTAATTGCAACCATAAGCCAGTTAGAGATTGAAAACAGCAAACGTATAGAAGCAGAAAAGGATGCCAATATTGCCTTAAAAAGAGAACGAGAACTCAACGATTTAAAAACAAAATTTTTATCGCTGGTATCTCATGAATTTAAAACTCCTTTAAGTGGGATATTAACTTCTACCATCTTATTGGGGAAATATAAATTGGCAGAGCAGCAAGAAAAACGTGATAAGCACATCAAAACCATTAGCGATAAGGTGCATTATTTAAATAATATTTTAAACGATTTTTTATCCATTGAAAAATTAGAAACCGGAAATGTATCCTATAATTATAGCACCTTTAAATTAAGTAAGGTGGTAAATGAGGTAGTTTATCATGCCAATATGCTATTAAAAGAAGGTCAGAAAATAAACTATCCAGAGCATATAGATGAGATGTCTTTGCTACAAGACGAAAAAATTGTGGAGTTGACTCTTTCAAATTTGGTACACAATGCTATTAAGTATTCTTCAGAAAATACAATAATAGATATTAAAATTACCCAAGACGAACATACCACCACTATAAAGGTGATGGATGATGGAATTGGAATTCCGAAGGCAGATCAGAAAAACATATTTAATCGTTATTTTAGAGCCGAAAATGCTTTGTTAACTCAAGGTACAGGGATTGGATTAAATATTGTACAAACCCATATCGAAAAATTGGGGGGAACTATTGGTTTTACAAGTGAAGAAAAAGTAGGTTCTATTTTTACCATCCACCTCCCAAATACAGCAAAATAATGAAGAAGGTTTTATTAATAGAAGACGATACCGTTTTAAGAGAAAATACTGCAGAGCTTTTAGAACTTTCCAATTATGAAGTGCTTACTGCGCCTAATGGTATGGAAGGTGTTGCATTGGCAAAAAGCGAAATACCAGATATTATTGTTAGTGATATTATGATGCCAGAACTGGATGGTTATGGAGTTTTGGAAGCATTGGCCAAAAATGAACAAACCAAGTACATTCCATTTATATTTTTATCTGCGAAAACCGAACGTAAAGATGTGCGTAAGGGAATGAATTTAGGTGCAGACGATTATATTACCAAGCCTTTTGAAGAAGAAGAACTCTTAAGTGCTATTGATAGTAGAATTGCCAAAGCCTCTATTTTACAAGACCAAAGAGCAAATCCTGAAGATTCTATCTTACCAGAAAACGAAATGCGTTCCTTGAATGATTTAAAGAATTTTTTCGACGATAACGGAACGGTATTTATATTCAAAAAAGACCAAGCTATATATAGCGAAGGCGAACATTCTAATTATATTTATTTAGTGCTCAATGGTATTGTAAAGTGTCACCAGCTGGACGAAGATGGGAAAGAACTTACCACAGCATTGCATAAAGAAGACGATTTGTTTGGTTATACTTCCTTTACACAAAACACTATCTACCAAGAATCTGCTACCCCAATTGTGGAAACAAAACTTGTAGGTATTTCAAAAGTTGACCTTAAGGAAGTATTGGATAAAAACCATTCGGTTACTTTAGAGTTGATACAGTTATTGACCGAAGATATAAGCGTGGTAAAAGAACAGTTGGTACATATGGCTTATAGTACGGTACATCGAAAAACAGCAAGTACCATATTGATGTTTGCCGAAAAACTGAATTGCCGCCCAGACGAGCACATTCGAATTTCACGTAATGACTTGGCAAGTGTTGCTGGTGTTGCTACGGAATCTTTGATTCGTACTCTTTCTCATTTTAAAAAACTGGGAATTATAGAAGTGGAAGGTCGAAATATTAAAATTCTAGACCTAAAGCAATTGAAAGATATACACTAATATCATTATTTATATTCGCAAACTGACCAATGTCATTTTTTGTAGAAAGCGATGTTTCTAAATTTGTTTCCTCAGACGAATTTATAAATGAAGAACGTTTTAATACCAACAGATTTTTCAGAAAACTCCTGGAATGCGATATGCTATGCACTTCACTTCTTTAAGAAGGAAGCTTGTAGCTTCTATCTTCTTCATGTAAATAACATAAAAAAAGAGCTTCATAGTTTTCAAAATACTTCAAAGTTGCAATTGCGTGAATTATTAGATAGAATTGCAATTGAATTTCCAGAAAACAAAAATCATAATTTTTATACGCTTATAGATTCTAACTTTTTTATTACTTCCATCCGTAAACATATAGAAGAAAAAAAGATAGACTTGATTGTGATGGGAACCAAAGGCGCTACCGACAAAAACGATTTAATTGTAGGGTCAAATACTGCTAATGTAATAATAAAAGTACCCTGCAACACATTGATTATACCCGAAAAAGCAAAATATGAAGGTTTAAAAGAAATAGCTTTTCCAACAGATTTTTCCTTCTCATATGGCATTCAGGCCTTGCAACCTTTATCGAAAATTTTAGAAAAAAACCATGCAGACTTGCATTTGCTTCATATTAGTAAGAAAGCTGTAGAACTTAATGGAAATCAGCTGGCAAATAAAGAATTGATGGAGGATTGTTTTAGTAACCTAAAGCATAATTTTCATTTTTTAGTCAATAAAGAAGCAGAAGATGCTGTCCAGGAATTTACGGATAACAAAGCCATACATATGATGGTGATGATGGCTAAAAACTTAAATTATTTTCAGCAAATTCTTTTTCATTCCAAAAAAGAAAAGTCAAATTATCATACTAATATTCCACTTTTGGTATTACACGAATAAACTTGGGCTCTTAGAATCATGGATTCCACTATTTATAGTTAATGAAAAACATCCTTAAATCCTTTATTACAAGTATTTAAGGATGTTTTTTGTTAAATTTTCACTAATCCTATTTAATCGCTTTAACGTGTGCGTAAACAGATACTCCATTTATTTTCACTTCTTCTGTAGCGTCTAACATCTTCATTCCTTTTACAGAGTTCACCTCTCCAAAAGGCGAAATGGCAATAATATTATAACCCATATTATCTGATGTGATAGCACTGATATAAATAATATTACCAGATTTGGTATGGCCTTTTACTTCCAAATATTTTCCTTCTTCATTTACTGCAATAATTTTTAATGTTTTACCATTATCAGTAATAGCTACCAAAGGAAAATATTTACCGTTAGTATTGGGAAGAATTATTTTTATAGGAAGCCGTTTGTCATGCACAAATGCTTTAATGCTGAGCACATCACTTGAACCTTCGGAGGGCTGGATAGCTTTTACATCATATAGATTTCCTTTTTTATCGATGGCCTTTACTTTTAGTATTTGTGCATCGGGCCGAAATGCTTTTACATGCCAAACCAAATCTTCCCCAATATTGGTTTCTGGCTTGATTAATTTAGAGCCACTTTCTGTGGTTATCTGAGCATATCCAATTGCCATGGGTAAAAAGAATAAGAATAATAGGCTTGTAATTTTTGAAAGCGTCGAAGTACTAATTTTTGTTTTCATCTTGAGTAATTTTAAGCTCAAATTTACGCTCCAAATCAAATATATACTATGATAAAAATCACTTGTTTATAGATTATTTTATCTCCAACTTATAACCCACGCCATGAACGTTCGCTAATTTAATAGAATCATCCTCTTTTAATTTCTTACGAAGTTTAGAAATATAGGTATCCAAACTTCTTCCAACAAAAACACCATTGTCTTCCCACACCCTTTTTGTTAATTCATCTCGCTTTATAATTTGATTGGGCTGGGCAACAAATATGGCCAATAACTCACATTCCTTTTTGGAAAGGTTAATTTCTTCGGCCTCTTTTACCAATTTATTTTGTGTTGCATAAAATTTAAAACTTCCAATGGTAGTAAATGCAGAAGGATCTGTCTGATTATCTAATGTGGTTTCTTCTAAAATTATTAGGGAATTTCTCTTATAAAAAATAAATAAAAACAATAGGAATACATTTCCAATTAAAAGAAGCAATAATGATTGATTATTAAAAAAAGTACTGGGTCCCTTAATAAACCTTACTTTAATAGTATAATAGGTTTCTGGCAAAACTCTGCCCCTACACGGAATGATACTTTTCTCATCTTCATTTATCATTCTATAACTATAGGCTACTTCTTCATCTACACATTGAATCACTTCAACAATATAGAACTCTGAAAGAGTTGCCTTTCGGATACTTTTTTTTACTATGGAAACCAAACTATCGGGTGCTATAGAAAGTTCTTTATTAAAGGATAATTTGTAAGTGGATGCATCCAATTTTATAATAGGCATCACCAAAGATGTGGAATCTTGATTGGTAAGTAATAATTGATGTCCTACATCTCGGAGAGAAATTTTTACGCTTTCTGAAAACTTATTTTCATTTTCATTGGTACTTGAAAACATCCAAGCTATAAAAATAACAACTGTTAAGGCTGCTAGTATATAATTTATTTTTCTTCTCATAATTATTGTAAATAACATACAAATTCTTGACTTTTTACAATAGTTGACACTTCTTTTACATTCTTTTGACATTCTTATACCTTGATTGTACTAGTTTTACAAAGAATCTTTTAAACAATATTAAAATGAAAATTTTATTTTACTTTTTTATATTACTCATATTCACAGCTTGTACTTCAGAAAAAAAACAAGCCAATGTGGAATATAATAACATTTCCTATAATCCCGCTCCAGAAATTAAAAGTGCTCCAACGGTTCTTTTAAAACCATATACGATCAATTTTAATATTGAAGAATCAAATGCTAAGGAATTAAATTTAGTGGTTTCCATGGGATTGTATGGGGATAGTCATTTTGTATCTCCTCATTCCAGTGATCGTTTTACTGGTCGCTTTAATATTTCTATAATTGATAATGAGTACCTTGTACTCGATGAGGACTTTAAAGAGACTCCTCGTACTGTTGAAATATATGATGAACACCCATTTGTAGATGGTCTAGTAAATTGGGTAAGTGAAAACACGAATTACAAGCATCAATTACATATTAAAACCCAAGAAGATTTTGTAGTATTTGGCATGGTAAGTTTTACCATTGAACCTCGTTGTACTTTTGAAGAAGTCCCTTTTATCATTAGATATACTGACGGTAAATTAAGAGTCGATTTAAATAAATGCTAAAAATTCTTCTCTGAAGGTTTTTCTAAAATAGAAGGTCTTATACCCTTTATTTATAAAACCTATCCTATATCTTAGCAAGGCATGGATCTAAAATCAAAAAACACACAATTGCAATACCAAGGTTATTTAAATACCCCTTTGCTTTGGAAAAATGATAGGGTATTAGAAATAGAACAATTGGAGCTTGCAAAACAAAGTACTTCTAACTTTGAAGATCCCTATGGTATACCAATGCTTTTAGGTAAACGTGTGGAGCAATTTGTAATGGCAGAATTAAAACAATACAATGACATTAGAATACTTAAAGAAAACATACAAATACAAAATGATAAAATTACCGTTGGAGAGATAGATTGTATTTTAACGAAGGATGAGTTTCCAATACATTTGGAAATTATATATAAGTTTTATGTATACGATTCCCGCATTGGAAGCACAGAATTAGAACATTGGATAGGCCCTAATAGAAAGGATAATTTGCTTAAAAAACTTCAAAAATTAAAAGACAAGCAACTACCTCTACTTTATAATAAACATACCAAGCCTATTTTAAAAGACTTACAATTAAGTTCAGATAAAATTTTACAGCGCGTTTGTTTTAAGGCGCAATTGTTTATCCCATACAAATCTGTTGCACCAGACTTCAAATTATTAAATAAAGAGTCGCTAAAAGGATTTTATATTCCTTTTTCGGAAATAAAACAGTTTTCAGAATGTAAATTCTATATCCCTATAAAAATGGATTGGCTATTGGAAGTTCAAATGCAGATAGATTGGATGTCTTATCTTCAATTTTACGAAAGAATCGAACCTAAAATAGCAAATAAAACTGCAGCCTTATATTGGATTAAATTCCCTAATGGTGTCTTGCAAAAGTTCTTTGTGACTTGGTGGGAATAATTATCAAATATTTATATTATTTATTACGAATAGGCAATTGAATATGAGAGCTATACTTCTTAGAATGATGTATTTTATTTTCTGCAATTATTGCTTTTGATTCATCGTAATTATTTCCTCCGCTATTTAAATTACGTGCAAAACGTGGAAAATTACTACTCGATATCTCGATTCTAATACGATGTCCTTTTTTAAAGAAATTACTGGTAGACATAGCAGTTAAGTCCACCTGATACACTTCTCCTTTTTCCATAAACACTTCGGTGTCATAACCTTCTCTATAACGTACCCTTTGTATGGTCTCATCTAAATTGTAAGCTGTTCCGTCTGGATACACATCGATTAATTTAATCGTAAAATCTGTATCCTTAGCATCCGAAGAAATATAAAGCGTTGATTCTATAAAGCCACTTACCTCTACTCCTTCTGAAAGTACCTCTGTAGTATACACTAATATATCTGGACGTTCTTCCATTTTTTGTTGATCAAAAGCACCACCCTTAACTGCATTCCCGGTACAACAAACATTTCCTCCTAAAGAATTAACGGGATTCATAGGATCATAAATAAAAGAATCGGGCTGGTCTTTAGTAGCTTTCTTTGTACTAAGAACACCACTCCCATTTAGTGTATTAGCATCTCCATTACTATTTAAATAATAGCTAACCATTTTTGTATCTGCAGGTGGCCATTGCTCTGCAGCCTGCCATTTATTACTCCCCATAGTATAATATTGTACTCTAGGTGTTTTTTCTTTGAAATCATTATTTGCATCTTTCAACCAAAGATCCCACCATGAAAAGATTTGTTCCTTATAATTTAAACGCGCATCACCGACACTGCGTTCCCCTACGATAGTATTTTCAGTAGCTCGCGTATACCTACAATGTAAAGTAGGCGCTATTACTAAGTATTGATTATCTCGAATAGAAGCATCTTTTGAATTTGTTCTTACATGATTAAACAAGGCTAGGTTTGGAGTAATAGAAACATCATACCATGAAGCAAACCAAAAGCTAGGCACTCCAATTTCCATATCATCATGATATAAACCACCGGTAAACCAATCGGGATGATTGGGTTTACGTCTTACCATTTTATCAAAAACTTCATGCTTTCCATTAATATTCTTAAGCATATCTTGAATAGGCAAATGCTTTAAAGCTTCAGACATATCTATAGGTGGGTTTTCTGGAGCCAAATCATAGAATCTAGAAATCCGTATTAAATCTTCTTGGCTTGCCCCTTCAGGGATTCGAGGTTTAAATTTATCATGTTCAACACTGTATAACCAGGAAAAAAACAATAATTGCTCTACGCCTCCTCGATACCAATTTCCTTGTTCCATTAAATCACCAACTCTTCCTATTCCTGCTCCAAAACCTTGAGGCACCATTGCAGCATGAGATGGATGGTCTAGGGCTGCAACAGCCATTTGCCACTCTGCAGTGGAAGAACATCCATAAGTTCCAATTTTTCCATTGGACCAAGACTGATCTTTCATCCAAGAAAAAGCATCATAACCATCGGTCAATGGAACTCCCAAAATATCCCATTCCCCTTCAGAATAATAACGCCCACGTTCGTTTTGAACTACATAGGCATAACCTCGCTTTACAAACTCATAGGCTTTTTCGGCAGTTCTAGTTTTTCTTTCTCCATCTCCCCAAGAATTAAAATTATATGGGGTACGAGAAAATATAATAGGCACTTTTTCTGTGGTTTTAGGTCTATATATATCCGTTGCAAGTCTTAGTCCATCACGCATTGGCATCATTACCTTTTGATCTATAATGGCTATTTCTTCTAATTTCTCAAGAATATCATTTTCATCTTGACCTAAGAAAATTTGTGAGAATAATAATAAAACAAATAGTGTACTAAATCGAAGTAGTTTCATAAAAGTAAAATGATGGTTATTAAAGTTTTCAAGTTACATAAAAAATTGGCTTTCAATAACAAGTCAGTATGAATTACTATTTAGAATTTTAAAAAATAAGCTAGAAATACTAAGGAATAATGGAAAAGTTCTACGCAATCGAAAGCAAGAAAAGTTAACTATTTTTTAATTTTTAGAAAAAAAATAGCGCTATTAAAAATAGCGCTATGATAATATAAATAGTGTGATTGTATTATTTTACTATGGTTACTTTTACTGCATTCATTCCTTTCATCCCTTTTTCAAGTTCGAAAGAAACTAGATTACCTTCCGTAATTTCATCGATTAGTCCACTAACATGACAGAAATATTTTTCTTGATTTTCACCATCTACAATAAATCCAAATCCTTTAGAAGTATCAAAAAAGGAAACAGTTCCTTTTCTTACTGGATCGATTTCAACTCTATCACTTTCTAGTGTTTTTGGAACAGAAATTTGAATACTCTCTGCTTCTACTTTAAGTTTTTCTGATGGATCTGGCGGAGTATCAGTAATATTACCAAAATGATCTACGTAAGCAAATTCAATACCTTTCTTTCCGTGCTCTTTTGCTTCCGCTTTACGAGCATCCATTTTCTTCTTCTTATCCTCACGTTTTTTTAAACGCTTTTTCTCTTTTTCACTCTTGTTAAATGTTTGCTGCGATTTTGCCATTCGTATTATTATAATTTTTAACCAATATTAGTCCTAGTTTGCAAAGATATCTCTTTACTGTTAACTAATATATAATATTATTACTAAATAAAGAAATGAAGCATTTTATTTTTATAAATTCTAAATAGGAGTTTTGGGAAATAAAAACGTTCAAGCTCTTTATTTACAGCTGTTTTATTTCATTAATGGCACATTCTTATGCTTTTATTTTATTTGAGATAGGATAGCATCAAAATATGCATCTTGAGTAGCTGGTGCTTTTTCTTTTGCTTTTTTATAGTATTTCGAGGCCAATTTATTATTTCCATCTTTTAAATAGGCTTCCCCCAAACTATCTATGAATCTCCATTCTAAATGATGATTGGAATGCTTTTCAATATTAAAAGTAAATATTTTTATAGCTTCTTTTGTATTATCTTCATTTAGTAATGTATATCCATAGGTATTTAATTCCCAAATATTCCCTAGAGGAAATGCTTCCTCCATAAGTTTTTTTGCTTCTTCATTTTGTCCTTTTTTCAATAACAAATCTGCTTTAACTTTTAAATTACTGAATGTCTTTTTTCTAGATATAGAGATGTCTATCCAAGTCATAGCTTCCTCTAATTGGGTATTATTATTTAAACAATAAGCTGCTAATTGCATATAACTTGTACCCGAAAAACCTGCTTGCCCTTTTAATTCTGCTATAGAGTTATCAATTACAATCTTTGTAATGTCAAATTCAATTTTAAAAGGAACACGTATATCAGACCATTCTAAAACAGCAACTAATTTATCTGAAGAACGATCAGTAAAACTATAGCCTAACCATTCTTGAAAGGCAATTTTTTCTGGACTAACAGATACTTTTAGTACAGTTTCACTTTCTGTTGGAAGTGTTGTTCCCCATGATTTATAAAATTTTGAAAATAATATTTCAAATTTTTCTTTTCCAGGAATCATGTAAAGGCCGTAAGTTCCTGCCTTTATTTTTTTCCCTTCTACCATGGCATCATGAGAAAAATGAATGGTAGTGTTTTCATTAGCTCCTGCTCTCCAAATAACATTATAAGGAATAATTCCTCCAAATATTTTTCTTCCATGTGCACCAGGACTATTGTATTTAATAGTAACATCTGAAATTCCCAATCTTTGAGTTATTGATGCATCTTGACTAGCTTCGGGCATTGTTAAGGATTGCGCTTGTGTAATTACTACAGTTACAAGCAACATTAAGGACAATACTATTTTTCTTTTTATAATTTTCATAATCAATCTGTTATTTATTATTATAAGGGTTATCTGAAGTAAGTATTAAACCTTCTCCGGGCTCCCATTTATCATATTCCATATAGAATGCAACTTCTTTAGCTTTTTCAAGTCCTTGAAGTTTTGCAACCATATGTAAGGCTCCGTCTATTCCTGCGGAAACTCCAGCAGTCGTAATTACTTTTCCATTATCCACAAAACGAACATTTTTCTTTACTTTAACTTTTGGATAATTCTTTTTTAAACCAGACAATGCACCATGAAAGGTCGTAGCAGTTTTACCATCTAATAAACCTGCTTCTGCAAATACAAAAGCTCCCGTACAAACCGAAAAATAATAAGCTACATCTTCTTGAGCTTTTACCCAGTCGATAACTTCATCCACTTGATAGGCATTGGAAGCATTACCACCAAAAAAGGCTAGAATATCAGCTTGAGGTGCATCTTTAATACTATAATCTGGAATAATTTTTAAAATACCTTGTGATAAAATAGGTTCTTTGGTTTCAGAAAGGGTAAATACCTCATATCCTGCATAAGCAAACACTTCCATAGGCCCAGCAAAATCTAAAACTTCTACTCCTGGTTGTAAATAAAAAGCTATTTTCATTTTACTATTTTTAATTCTTTCTAATTCTGTTTTTGTAGTCAATTTCATATTACAAACGTCACATGTACCATGTTTTTCAAAAGTTTTGTCATCACAATAACTATCGCAAGGAGGACAAACATAAACGGATTTGTTTTGTTGGGCATTCGCATTAAATGCAATTAAAACCATCAGTATCCATAATTCTTTCATCTTTATTATATATTTAATTATTGACTTTTTTTTAAATTATTACCAAACCAAATTAATTAATTTGAAAAATATTGGTAGTACATGAGTTAAGACAAATAAATAATAGGTTGATAAAATGAAATAAAAGAGCCTTTATATTTAGACTCAAAAGTATGTTTGATAACTGTACTAGAAAAGGACAAGAATCCTCAGTAATAGGACAACTTAATTTAATTTATCAATATCGGTTGGAATAATATCTTGGAACTTTTTAAGAAGTGATCGCAGCTGTGTGGTGCTTTTTAGCCCACATTGTTCAGCCGTATACTCCATAGTATAAGCTTCTGCAAGGAGTTTAATAGCCTGCTCTACTCTTAGTTTAGTATGGTAATCTCCTATGGTAATTCCAGTAGTTTTTTTAAATAATCGAGTTAGGTTTCTGGCACTCATATAAACCTCATCCGCAAGATCTTCAATAGTAAATGACTGTGCTAAATTTTTAGAAATAAAATCCTGAGTCTCATGAATTCTGGTTTCTAAATGATTTCGGTATTGTAAAAAGATACTCAATTGTGGATCGGACTCTCCACGCCTAAAATACATTACTACTTCTTTTGCAACTTCCACAGCAAACTTTACACCATATTCTTTCTCTACTAGATAGAGACATAAATCGATTCCTGAAAGCATTCCTGCACTGGTATAAATACGCTCATTTTCAACAAACAATCTGTTTTTAAGAAGTTCCGTTTCTGGGAATTTTTTTTCAAATTCATCAAAAGTTTTCCAATGTGTAGTTGCCTGTTTTCCCTTAAGTAAACCTGCATCTCCCAATAAAAAGGCTCCAGTACATATAGATACTAAAGTTGCTCCACTATTATATTGTTCATTTAGCCAGGTATAAAACCCCTCATTCTCTTTTTTAAAATTGGAATCTTTTAATAAGGAAAATTCGATCCCTGGAATTACAATTATATCCTCTGTACCAAGTGTAAATTCAGGATATGGCATTAATTTTGAAAAACCCAAACCCAAAGAACTCTCTAGCTCATCCTCCATGGTACTAGATACAAAATAGAGATTTATATCGGCGCCATTCTCTTTTGTTTCTAAAAATAATTGTGCAGGACCTAAACTATCCAATGGATGTGTTTTCGGTAATATTACAAAATAGATGTTTTTCATAAACTAGCTTATGACTCTATTTAATTATAACTATTAGAATGGATTCGTAGCCCAAACAGTAACTTCTGGCACAAACCCTTTATCTCTCATGCATACAATAGAAAGTATCGTTTGTGCAATATCTTCTGCCCCCAATTTATTATTTTCTTCATTGCGTTCTTTTCTTTCTTCATCTGCAAAAGCAGTGGTAACCTCACTTGGATTTACCAAACACACTCTAATATTATCTTTTCGTAATTCTGCCTGCCAAGATTGGGTCATTCCTCTTACTGCAAATTTTGATGCAGCATAAACACTCCCTCTTGCAAAACCTTTTAAACTAGCAGTTGAACCTAGATTAATTATATTTCCATTTTTTTGTGCTTTAAAGAAGGGCACAATTTCCTGAGTTAATAAAGCCAAGCCAAAAACGTTAGTAGTATATACATCTACAAGGTTCTGCTCTGTTATTTCTCCAAGAATCGGAAAAACTCCAATCCCAGCATTATTAATTAATACATCAATCTTTCCTTCTAAAAGCGCCATAGCTTCTTTCGATTTTTCAGGAATTGATGCAAGATCACCAATATCAAACTGTAAAGGAATTGCACCAATTTCAGCAGCCACACTATTCAGTTTAATTTCATCTCTTCCAGTAATCACTACTTTTGCACCATTAGCAATAAATAGTTTTGCAGTTTCTTTACCAATACCAGAACTCCCTCCAGTAATTAATACATTAGAATTATTGATATCCATAATATTCCGTTTTAATTTTTTAACTTTTTACTTCTAAATCTTGAAAAGAGAATAATGCTCTTTTTGCTATTTATAAAATATACTCCTGTTAATAATATAATAGCTGCGATAATAGATTGTGCAGTAATGTTTTCGTTTAATATATACCAACCCAAAACCATTGCGATTATTGGGTTTACATAAGTTGATGTCGCTACTTTTTCTGGGGAAACTGTTTTTAATAAATAATTGAAGGATGTAAATGCAACAATACTTCCGAAAAGAATAAGCATCAACATAGACCACCTAACTGGTTCACTCCATTCTGTTGGACTGACCCAAGTTTCGCCTAAGAAAAGACTTACCATTAACAACATGATGCCTCCAGTTAACATTTGATATCCTGTGTTTATAAAATAATTAGAGGGCAAATCCGCTTTACCAACAAACAAACTTGCATATGCCCAGCTAACCATACAAGAAAAAATCAACCCAATGCTTAGTGCACTTTTCTCATGCATAATGATATGGTTCTGACTTACCAATAAATAAATGCCAAGCATTCCCAAAAATACACCTATCATAGACATGGATTGGATCTTTTTTCCTTGTAAAAAACGCATCATGACCAATATGACTAGTGGCTGTGCAGATATTTCAAGAGCTGCAAATCCGCTGTCTACATATTTTAAGGCCCATACCACAACTCCATTTCCGAAGGTTAAAAATAAGAATCCGGCTATAGCAGTATTTAATAATTGTTTCTTAGTGATTCTAAGAGAAATCTTCATGATTTTAGCAATTCCGAAGATGAGTAACCCTGAGATAATAAATCGAATAGAGGCCAGCATAAAAGCTGGTAATTCTGCAACAGCAATTTTATTTAGTAAATAAGTGGAACCCCAAATTACATAAATAGCAAAAAAAGCCAATGCTATTAAAATTTTGTTTTGAGGTTTCTCCATAGTAAGTATTTGTTATGGCAAATGTAGACATAAAGCCTAATAAATTTTATAAAAGTAAAATGGATATTAATTATAATACATTAAAAATAACTAATGCGTAAAGATAAAAACGCACAAAACGAAGCAATCCAAATAATAAATAATCTCTAAATTTATAGTTTATCAATCCTGCTGCGACACTAGTAATAGAAAATGGAATTGGTAATAATGCACCAACAACTATTAAAAAACCTCCCCATTTGCGAATCATCTTTACATGTTTTTCCATTTTTACCTGCAAATAATTATACACAGCTGGCATTTTTGAAACTGTTTTTCCAATACTATATGATATGATTCCGCCTATATAGGATAATACCGCAAGCATGGATAAATAGAAAATTGGAGCATCCGTCTTATCTGCCCAAGCGATAAATATTTCAGGAGGAATTAAACCCAATAAAGATTCTGAAGCAAAGAAAACCGACAAAACTGTTAATGGATTGTAGGTGGTAGTAATCGAAGTAAATAAATCATTAAAATCAATTAGAAATGAATGAACCAACCATAATGCGATTACAAATATTCCAATCGGCAGTATCGATTTTCCCAAACTAGATTTCACAAAAGAATAAAACCCAGTATAAGAATAATACTGATGCAATAATCTAATCTTAGATTTTTTTACACTTTGTTTAGGGCTCGAATTCATAGCAATTTAATCCTTTTCAATCTTAAAGGAAGACAAAGATAATACTCCTTTATATTTTTTTATTTAAACAAGGCCTAACTTAACAATATATTATGATAATACTTAAGTTAAACCGCTTATTAACATAGGTTCTTACTGAATCTTTAACTTCCTCATTAACATAATATTGTAATGATAATCCAACTTTTATATATTTTTTTTTAGAAATATCTGAAAGTACTTTCTTAGAATATCATTAAACAGATGTCAATTCTACAATGTCAACACCTATTAAATGTCTTAAAAAGACAAGTATCCTTACTTTATTTTTAATATTTTTTTTAATATATTTGAACAACTAATACACTAACCATTGCTTAAAAAATTATTTCCACACAACTCGAGATGGGTTCCTGTTTCTATTGTTATTTTTGGAAGCATCGTTGGACTTTCTTTGTTTCTAGCCAAAGAGTCTGAGGTGGTTTCTTATATGGGGGACAAACCAGAAACTTGTGTGAATTGCCATGTAATGACTTCAGAATACAACAGTTGGATGCACAGTTCTCATCGAGAAGTGGCCAATTGCAATAGTTGCCATGTTCCTCACGACAACGTACTCAATAAATATTATTTTAAAGCAAAAGATGGTTTGTATCACGCTACGGTATTTACATTACGTAACGAACCGCAAGTAATCCAGATGAAAGAAGCTTCGCAAGAAGTGGTACAACAAAATTGTATTCGTTGTCATTCTAAACAAGTGAAAGATGCTAAATTAGATGGATGGATTGCCGACCATGCAGAGAATAGAACCGACCGACAATGTTGGAGTTGTCATCGAGAAGTGCCACATGGAAAAGTTCATGGACTTTCAAGTACCGAATATTTATTAGCACCAAAACCTACCGATGTAGATAAAGATATCGTACCCGAATGGTTAAAAGAAGAAATTAACAAATAGTAAAATTTATAATATGAAAAATTGGACCTTGTTTATTGTTACTGCCGTAGTAGTTTTTTTACTCGGTATGTTGGCATCAAATGTTATCAATAGGAAAAACGAAGCAAAGTTTGCCTATACTCCAAAAGTAACTATTGGTGAAAACGAACCTAGAAACGATGTTTGGGGTAAAAACTTTCCGAAGCAATACCAATCGTATTTACAAACTTTAGACACTAATTTTGTTTCTTATCAAGGTGGAAGCGGAATGCATGATTTATTGGAAGACGATCCAATGCTAGTGGTTTTATATGCCGGTTATGGGTTTTCTAAAGATTATAATCAAGGTCGTGGTCATTATTATGCTATAGACGATTTAAATAACAGTTTGCGTACAGGAGCTCCAAAGGGTCCAGATGATGGACCGATGCCAGCTACATGTTGGGCTTGTAAAAGTCCGGATGTTCCAAGATTGATGAATGAACACGGTATCGAGGAATTTTATAGTGGCAAATGGGCGAGCAAGGGTTCTGAAGTAGTGAATAACATTGGTTGTGCAGATTGTCACAATCCAAAAGATATGAGCTTACAAGTTACTCGACCTGCATTGGTAGAAGCATTTGAAAGTATGGGGAAAGATATTACCAAAGCTACTCATAACGAAATGCGTTCTTTAGTTTGTGCGCAATGTCACGTAGAATATTATTTCAATACTAAGACACCAAAAGAAGGAGTTCCTTATTTGACTTTTCCATGGAAAAATGGAATGTCTGTTGAGAATATGGAAGAATATTATGATGATATAGAGTTTAAAGATTGGGAGCATTCTATTAGTAAAGCACCAATGTTAAAAGCACAGCATCCAGGATACGAAGTATTTATGACTGGTATTCACGCCGATCGTGGTGTTTCTTGTGCAGATTGTCATATGCCATATAAAAGTGAAGGAGGACAAAAATTTACAGATCACCATATCCAATCTCCTTTAAACAATGTTGCAAATTCTTGTCAAGTTTGTCATAGAGAGGAAACAGATAAATTAATTGACAATGTATACTCTCGCCAACAAGCAGCAACAGAGAATAGATTAAAATTAGAAGCACAATTGGTAAGAGCGCATTTGGAAGCTAAAAAAGCTTGGGATTTAGGAGCTACAAAAGAACAGATGGAACGGATTATGCAAGGCTTACGTCACGCACAATGGCGTTGGGATTTTGCTGCAGCCTCTCACGGTGGATCTTTCCATGCACCAGTAGAAACAGCGCGTATTTTAGGAAGTGCCATGGATGTGACTCAAACTACCAGATTAGAACTAGCTCGTTTATTAGCGGACTTAGGATATACAGACGAAGTACCAATGCCAGACATTTCGACCAAAGCAAAAGCACAAGCTTTTATTGGTTTAGATATGGAGAAATTGGTTGCTGAAAAGAAAGTGTTCCAAGAGAATGTGATTCCACAATGGTTGGAAGAAGCAAAAGAACGCGAATCAAAAATGGAAACAAATTCTGGACTAACACCAAAATAAGCCTCAAAAAAAAAGGTCCTTTAAAAACTCATTACTGAATTTCTTCGGTTTTGAGTTTTTTTTAAATCAAATATTAGACTATTTCATATGTCAAAAATTATAAAAATTCTATTCTCTCCAAAACTAGCGGTCTTGGCATTATTTGCTTTTGCGATTGCTATGGCAACTGCTACCTTTATTGAAAATGACTTTGGAACCCAAACTGCTTTTTCTGTGGTTTATAATGCTTGGTGGTTCGAAATGATCATGGTGATATTGGGCGTTTGTTTTATAGGAAATATTTTTAAATACAAATTACTTCGGAAAGAAAAATGGAGTGTTTTATTATTTCATATCTCCTTTATTATTATTCTAATTGGCGCTGGTATTACTCGCTATATGGCTTATGAAGGTGTGATGCGTATTAGAGAAGGAGTTACAACAGATCTAATTATTTCAGATAAGAATTTTGTGCAAGCCAAGATTACCGATGCTAATGGTAAAGCAATAAGTCTTCATAAAGAACAGTACTTCTCCCCTATTCAAAAGAACAATATGAGTATGGATTCAGAGGAATTGTCTAAGCCTGTTTCTATAAAATTCAAAGAGTTTATAACCGATGCTGTTCCTCAGGTTGTAGATACCGATGAAGGCGGAGAATCTTTATTACAATTAGTTATTTCCGCAGGAAAAGGAAGGCAATCCATTTATTTAAAAAGAGGTGAAATTCAAAAACTTGGAGACCATGGTCATGAATTGGCTTTTGATAATACAGCTTCTAAGGAATTAAATATTTTAGAAGAAAATGGGGTTTTAAAAATAAAGCCACAACAAGCGGTTACCTTTTTTGAAATGCAAACCGAAAACGCTGGAAACCTAACGATAGATAGCTTACAGCTGCTAAGAGAACGCATCTTATATCGCTCTGGAGATTATTCCTTTGTGATTATGTCATATCATGAGAACGCGGAAATTAAAATGCTTTCTCAATCCGAAACTAAGAAAGATAATGATGAGTTAAAAGATGATGTCCTTGTCCTAGAAGCTAGTGTTGGGGAAACCACAAAAGAAGTCACCTTACTATATCGTCATGGCTTTTTACCGGTTAGCAATGAAATAGAAATAGATGGGATTCATTTTGAAATTGCCTATGGAGCCATATCTCTAAAAACACCTTTTCAAATTCAGTTGAACGATTTTCAATTGGAACGATATCCTGGTTCCACTAGTCCTTCCTCTTATGCCAGTGAAGTCACCGTATTGGATGGAGATATTGTAATGCCCTATCGCATTTATATGAATAATGTATTGGATTATAAAGGTTACCGCTTCTTTCAAGCCTCTTACGACACAGATGAAATGGGAACTGTCCTTTCGGTAAATCATGATAGATTAGGTACTCTAATTACTTATTTGGGCTATTTATTAATGACTATCGGAATGCTCTGGACCTTATTTGGAAGAAAGTCAAGATTTGGATTGATAAGAAATAAACTTAAAAAACTAAATGCCAAGACTGCAGTTATAGCGATCCTATTATTTTTAAGTGTACCCTTTTCTCTTTCGGCTCAGGATTCTACTAAGCGTATTGATAGCTTGGTAGCAACTCAAGCGATACAAAAGGAACACGCTGCTAAATTTGGGCGCTTATTGGTGCAAGATTTGGATGGTAGAATTAAACCCATCAATACTTTAGCTTCAGAATTCTTAAGAAAAATTTCTCGAAAATCTAGTTTTAGCTATGAATCCACAACATTAGATGCCAATCAGATATTCTTAGCCTTACACGGAAATCCCCGGCTATGGACCGAAGTTCCTCTAATTAAAATAGATCGAAATAAAGGCGGAAATTTGTACGATAGCATTCCTTTTCATTCCAATGGATTGGTAGCGTTTAATGACTTTATCCATCCACAGAAAGGCTATTTATTAGAAACACAGGTGGAAGCAGCTAATACTAAAAAGCCTTCGGAACGCTCAGAGTTTGATAAGGAAATGATGAAAGTAGATGAGCGGTTTAATATTCTGTTCAATATTTTTTCTGGAAATTATTTAAAGATCTTTCCTAAAAGAGACGATGAATCTAAAACTTGGTATAGTCATGTGCATGATTTTAGAGATTTTAATAAAGAAGATGGGGATTTTGCCAAAGGAATTTTACCCCAATATTTTACCGAAATAGAGAATGCTAAAAAATCGAAGGATTGGACTTATGCCGAAGA
>OLHJ01000188.1_pt1 | contig 22812 bp, 17 predicted proteins | sample 1609491 | NCBI WGS metagenome assembly OLHJ01 (sample SAMN05416861, study PRJEB24817) | seawater metagenome | isolation source: Sea water | place: Canada:Atlantic | collected 2013-11
CTTGCTCTTCAGTAAATGCACCTTTTTTAACACCTCCAGCTAAATGTTTTTTCAATAAAACACCTTTGTAAGAAAGAATTGCTCTGGCAGTGTTTGTAGGTTGAGCTCCATTATGAAGCCATTTTACAGCACCATCCATATCAATATTGATTTCTGCAGGATTAACATTTGGATTGTAAGTTCCTAATTTCTCTAAGTACTTACCATCTCTTTTTGAACGTGCATCAGCTGCTACGATCCAGTAAAAAGGCTTCCCTTTTTTACCATGTCTTTGTAATCTAATTTTTACGGGCATATCTATTATTTTTTTGAGGTTCCCGACCCCGGTTCATAATTTAAGAGTGCAAAGATAATATATTTTCTGGTTGAAACTCAAAAGATTAAACTTTTTCTTTTACATTTGTATTAACCCATTTTTACCTATAAAATCATGAAAAACCTATTAATACTACTTATCGCAGCGCTTTTTGTTGTTAGTTGTGAAGATCTTGAAACGAATAGTCCGGCGTTACAGGCTGAAATTGATAACGTAATTTTTAAAGCATCTAGCTCTAGAGCCTCGCAAAACACCAATGGAACTTACCTTATTGAAGGGTTGTCGTTGAATGAAACCATGACCTTAAAAGTTTCTGATATTAATGTTGGAACTTATGTGGTTGGCGGAACCTCTTCTAATTATGCAACTTTCGAAAATGTTATAGGCTCTGTTTATCAAACTAATCCTGAAGGGACTGGTGAAATTATTATTACAGATAGCAATGCATCTATAGGCGCTATATCAGGAACCTTTAATTTCACAGCTATGGTTTCAGGGGTGGATACTATCTCTGTTCATAATGGGATATTTTTTGAAGTACCATATGCAGGAGGTAATGATAATGATCCAAATGACGGGAATTTAGATGCTAACGTAGATGGTGTTCCATTAAGTCCAGATACAATAAATGCAGCAGATTCGGGAGATTCTATTGTTATTTTAGCATCTAATAGCACTAGTTCGATATTTTTAAAAGTTCCAATAGATGTAGCAACTGGTTCTTATGAATTACCAGAAATTGGATTTTCAGCAAAATATACTGTAGATAATGTAGGGGAAGATGCGATATCAGGAACCATTGTGGTTATAAACCATAATCTGGAGACTAAGGTGGTGTCGGGAACTTTTTCTTTTGTTACAGAAAATCATGTAATAGAAGAAGGACAATTTAATGTGTCTTATCAATAAAATAAATATAATTTAAGAAAAACCGCTCTATTTTTTAGAGCGGTTTTTTTGTGAAAAAAAACTAACGATTCTTTATAACTTTTTTTTTCTTTGAGCTTGCGTTTTAATACATTTAAACCTTGGGTTTTGAATGTAGTTAAAGTCCAAAAAATGTAACCTTCCAAGCTTTTTTATGTATTTAATCTTTGATACCGAAACTACTGGGCTTCCAAAACGATGGAATGCTCCTTTAACAGATAGTGATAATTGGCCTCGTTGTATTCAAATTGCCTGGCAATTACATGAAGATGACGGAACTCTTATTGAGCATCAAGATTATTTGGTGCAACCGGAAGGGTTTAATATTCCCTATGATGCTGAAAAGATTCATGGAATCTCTACGGAATTGGCAGAGCAAAAAGGAATACCTTTAGAAGATGTAATTGAAAAGTTTACAGAAGCACTTTCTAAAACAAAGTTTTTAGTAGGTCAGAACATTGGTTTTGATAATAATATCATGGGCGCAGAGTTTCATCGTCTTGGTATGGAGAACCCACTCCCAAACTTTCCGGTATTAGATACCTGTACCGAAACTACAGCACAACTTTGTCAGTTGCCCGGTGGGCGTGGAGGTAAATTTAAACTACCTACTTTAACAGAGCTTCATCAGTTTTTGTTTAGTAAATCTTTTAATGAAGCCCATAATGCTACTGCAGATGTGGAAGCTACAACTCGTTGTTTTTTAGAGTTGGTTAGAAGGCAAATATTTACTACAAAAGAACTAGAGGCTCAACCAGATTATTTCGATAGATACTCAAAGGCCAATCCAGAAACTATTGAATTAATAGGGTTGAAGCATATCAACCTCAAGAAGGCTTCAGAAAAAATAAGAAAAGAATTAGAGTCATTAGTAGAGTCTCAAGAAATATCTATCAAAGAGTTAGAAGAAAATGTTGCAACTCTTCAAGAAACTCCTTTTGCTCACCTGCATAACCATTCGCAATTCTCAATATTGCAATCTACTTCTAGTACTCAGGATTTAATAAAAGCCGCAAGTGCTCTTAAAATGCCCGCAGTTGCACTTACAGATAGTGGGAATATGATGGGTGCATTTCATTTTGTTCAACAAGTAAATAATTATAATAAGGGGCTTAGTGAAGAGGAATCAAATAAAACGCTAAAAGCAATCGTCGGTTGCGAATTTTTTGTTTGTGAAGATCACCTTAATAAAAGTCATAAGGACAATGGTTATCAAATTGTGATGCTAGCTAAAAATAAAGCAGGCTATCATAATTTAGCAAAAATGTCTTCCATTGCATATACTGAAGGGTTTTATTATGTTCCAAGAATTGATAGATCTATCATTGAAAAATACCAAGAAGGAGTTATAGTACTTACGGGAAGTTTGTATGGAGAGGTGCCAAGTAAAATATTAAACATTGGTGAGAAGCAAGCAGAAGAAGCTTTAATCTGGTGGAAAGACACCTTTAAAGAGGATTTGTATGTAGAAATTAACCGGCATCAACAGGAGGATGAAAAAAGGGTAAATGATGTATTGATTCCTATGGCAAAAAAGCACCAAGTAAAATTAATTGCCTGTAATAATACCTATTATATAGATAAGGAAGATGCAAACGCACACGATATCTTATTATGTGTAAAAGACGGAGAAAAGCAAGCAACCCCTATAGGGAGAGGTAGAGGTTATCGTTATGGCTTGCCAAATCAGGAGTATTATTTTAAGTCTTCTAATGAAATGAAAATCCTCTTTAAGGATCTTCCAGAAGCAATTGAAAATATTTCTGAAGTTATAGATAAAGTGGAGTCTTTTACTTTAGCTAGAAAAGTATTGCTGCCAAAATTCGATATTCCCGAAACCTTTATGCATTCAGAGGATGAAAAAGACAAAGGGAACCGCGGAGAGAATGATTATTTAAGACACCTTACTTATGAAGGTGCTAAAAAGCGATACCCTGAACTTACAGATGAAATTACAGAAAGACTCGATTTTGAGTTGGGAGTAATTGCAAATACAGGTTATCCAGGTTACTTTTTAATTTGTCAAGATTTTATTGCTGAAGCTAGAAAAATGGATGTATCTGTTGGTCCAGGAAGGGGCTCGGCGGCAGGTTCGGTAGTTGCATATTGTCTTTGGATTACCAATATCGATCCCATTAAGTACAATCTGCTTTTTGAGCGTTTTTTGAATCCGGAGCGTGTAAGTATGCCCGATATTGATATTGATTTTGATGATGAAGGTAGGGGAAGAGTTTTGGATTATGTAATTGATAAATACGGAAGTAATCAAGTGGCGCAGATTATCACTTATGGAACTATGGCTGCAAAGTCTTCCATTCGCGATACTGCTCGAGTTTTAGATTTACCTCTTAATGATGCAGATAGAATTTCGAAATTGATTCCTAATATGACGAAGCTGAAAAAAATATTCGGCTATAGTGAAAAAGAAATTAGGAGCAAATTTAGAAGTGAAGAAGTGCCAAATGTAAATGAACTCCTTAATCTTTCCGAAGGAGATGATTTAGAAGCGCAAACCATAAATCAAGCTAGAATTTTAGAAGGTTCCGTAAGAAATGTAGGGACTCATGCCTGTGGTGTAATTATTACACCAGATGATATTACCAATTTTGTGCCTGTAGCTACGGCAAAAGATTCCGATTTATATGTTACCCAGTTTGATAACTCTGTGGTGGAGAGTGCTGGTCTATTAAAAATGGATTTCTTAGGATTGAAAACCTTGACCTTAATCAAGGATACCGTTAAGCTGGTAAAGGTGAAGCATAATGTAGATTTAGATCCAGATACCTTTCCTTTAGATGATGAATTAACCTTCGAGTTATTTCAGAAGGGAGAAACCGTTGGTATTTTTCAGTATGAATCTGCAGGAATGCAAAAATATTTAAAAGATCTAAAACCAACTGTTTTCGATGATCTTATTGCAATGAATGCCCTGTACCGACCTGGTCCAATTGAATACATTCCGAGTTTTGTTAATCGAAAAAATGGAGAGGAAGAAATCGTTTATGATCTTCCTGCAATGGAGGAGTATCTTAAGGAAACTTATGGTATTACGGTTTACCAAGAGCAAGTGATGTTACTTTCTCAAAAGTTAGCAGACTTTACAAAGGGGGAGGCGGATGTGCTTCGTAAGGCAATGGGTAAAAAACAAATTGCGGTACTGGATAAAATGAAACCGAAATTCCTGGAGCAAGCTATAAAAAAAGGACATGAAGAAGAGAAGCTAGAAAAAATATGGAAAGATTGGGAAGCATTTGCAAGTTATGCCTTTAATAAATCACATTCTACCTGTTATGCTTGGATTGCCTATCAGACTGCCTATTTAAAAGCACATTACCCTGCAGAATATATGGCAGCGGTACTTTCTAATAATATGCGAGATATAAAGCAAGTAAGTTTCTTTATGGAGGAATGTAAGCGAATGGGCTTGGAGGTTTTAGGTCCAGATGTAAATGAATCCTTTTTTAAATTTACAGTAAACGATCAAGGAGCTGTAAGATTTGGTATGGGGGCAATAAAAGGAGTTGGAGGAAATGCAGTAGCAACTATTGTTGATACAAGAAAAGATGGAAAGTATAAATCTGTATTCGATTTAGCCAAGCGAATTGATTTGCGAGCTGCTAATAAAAAAGCATTTGAAGGATTGGCATTAGCAGGAGGCTTTGATAGTTTTGATGCACATAGAGCACAATACCTGCATCCCGATGAAAAAGGGGTGTTGTTTATAGAAAAAGTAATGCGCTATGCTGCCAGATACCAAGAAACTCAGAACTCCTCTCAGGTAAGTATGTTTGGGGAAGCTAGTGAGGTACAAATTCCAGAACCAGAAGTTCCACCTTGCGATGAATGGGGAACCATGAAAAAATTAAAACAAGAAAAAGAAGTAGTTGGAATCTATATTTCTGGACACCCTTTAGATGATTTTAAAACTGAAGTGAAACGATTTTGTAATTGTAAAACTTCAGATTTTAATGATTTGGAGAAATATTTAAATCGAGAAATGTGTCTCGGAGGAATTGTTGGCGATGTGCAACATCTAGAATCTAAAAAAGGAAAAGGATGGGCAAGATTTACCATAGAAGATTATGACGATAGTTATGACTTTAGAATTTTTGGAGAAGAGTATTTAAAACTACGTCATTTCTTAGTTCCCAATTCCTTTGTTTATATGCGAATTTTTGTAAAAGAAGGATGGGTAAATAGAGATACAGGTAAAAAAGGAGATCCAAGGTTGCAATTTAATGGTGTGCAAATGCTACAGGATGTTATGGAAAGTCAGGCAAAAAAGCTAACCATTCAAATCCCTATTGAAGAGGTTAGTGAAGAAAGAGTAAACTATTTAAAAGATATTTTAAATACTCATAAGGGAGATAAACATTTGCAATTTGTAATTTATGAAGTAGAAGATAAGGTTAAACTAGCCATGTCTGCTAAAAAACATAAGGTGACGATCTCTAATGAATTGTTAGAAGAACTAGAAAGAGAACAGGTTCGGTTTAAGTTAAATTAGCTTTTAAAAGGTATAAAGTTTAATGATACTAGAATTAAATAATCTAATAATCAGATTGTAAGTTAACCTATATTTATTGACTACATTTGCATAACAATTAAAAAAAATTATTATTATGGCATTAGAAATAACAGATAAAACGTTTGAAGAAGTTGTTTTGAAAAGTGACAAACCAGTTTTAGTTGACTTTTGGGCAGCTTGGTGTGGACCATGTAGGATGGTTGGACCAATTATTGAAGAAATAAGTAAAGATTTCGAAGGAAAAGCAGTGGTAGGAAAGGTAGATGTAGATGCAAATCAAGAATTTGCGGCTAAGTTTGGAGTTCGTAATATACCAACAGTATTGGTGTTTCAAAACGGAGAAGTAGTAGGTAGACAAGTTGGAGTTGCTCCAAAAAATGTTTACGAAGAAGCTATAAATTCTATATTATAATTATAGATAATATTTAAGACTGTTAAAAGGTTTGTCAATTGACAAACCTTTTTTATTTTAGACGAATTGGATATACAAAAAGAAATAAACGAAATTGCCAGTTTTAATAACCTAGAGCTACTTGCCCATCAAGTAGTAGAAGGGTTTATATCTGGCTTGCATAAAAGCCCTTTTCATGGGTTTTCGGCAGAATTCGCCGAACATAAAATTTACAATCAAGGAGAGAGTACCAAGCATATCGATTGGAAACTTTATGCAAAAACCGATAAACTTTATACCAAACGCTATGAAGAGGAAACCAATTTGCGTTGCCATTTAATTATAGATAATAGCAGTTCGATGCATTATCCTTCCTTAAAGCAATTTAATATCAACTCCTTAAATAAAATAGCCTTTTCAGCTTTGGCTTCCGCAGCCATTATGAATTTACTTAAAAGGCAAAGAGACGCTGTTGGATTGAGTATTTATAGCAATACCTATGAATATTATGTCAATGAAAAAGGATCTGATAGGCACCATCATATGCTCTTAGATAAGCTTAACAAAACCTTAGTAGATACCCAAGAGAATATAGGCACAAAGACTTATACCTTTTTACATGAAATCGCAGATAAAATAAAGCGGCGATCCATGATTTTTTTGTTTACCGATATGTTTCAGAGCGATACGGAAGCAGAAAAGTTATTTGAAGCACTTCAGCATTTAAAATATAATAAGCACGAGGTAGTTTTATTCCATGTATTTGATAAAGAGAAAGAAGTGGCATTTAATTTTTCTAACCGACCCAAGCGATTTGTAGATGTAGAAACGGGGGAACATATTAATTTATATGCCGAAAATATAAAGGAAAGTTATGAAACTGCGGTACAAGATTACTTTTCAGAATTAAAAATACGATGCGGACAATATCGAATTAAGTATGTCCCGGTAGATGTTAACGGAGATTTTAATGCCATATTAACTACTTATCTTGTAGAGCGTCAAAAGTTTGTGTAATAACACAAAATTATTACGATATTTTTTTAAAAAATAGTTTGTCAGAATGAATAGGAGGTGTATATTTGCCCTCGCTAACAAGCAATAATTTATTATTGTAAGCACGGTCTGGTAGTTCAGTTGGTTAGAATACCTGCCTGTCACGCAGGGGGTCGCGAGTTCGAGTCTCGTCCAGACCGCAATTAAAATGTTGTGTTGTGACACAGAAATGTGTCGCTAGGTTTATGTAGTTAAACCGATGAGAAGCTTGTCCATTTGGATAGGCTTTTTTTGTTTTTAGTCAATAATTTTAAATAATTAAATTAAACATAATGAAAAAATTGCAAATCGTTTCTTTAAGCCTGTTATTTTGCTTGATATTTAATTTAGAGGCAATTTCACAAGTCCCAGAACCAGAAGATGGTAAAGGGCTTGTTGTTTTTTATCGCCAAAAGAAATTCTCAGGCGGTGGTATTAAATTTAGCGTAAAAGATTCTGAAAAGAATTATGGACAGCTAACTAATGGCAGTACAATCCATATAAACGTAGAACCTGGTGAGCATACATTTTTCTCTCAGGTCATTTCCTCAGATGCGATAAATGTAGAAGTTGAGGTAGGTAAAGTGTATTATGTAAGAGCTACTGTAAAGACAGGAGCGATTGCAGGAAGACCTAAGTTTACTCAAGTATCTGAAAAAAAAGCACATAAAGATTTAAAAATAGAATAGACTATTTTATAATAAGAGCATTAGGTTTATGTTTTAAACCGATGAGAAGCTTGTCCATTTGGATAGGCTTTTTTTGTTTTAGAGAGTTTCTTCTAAATATCTCCATTTTATACTAATAAAAAATACTCAAATTGAGTATTTTGAGTTATTGAAAATTCTATTAGATTTAAGCAATTATTATTCAACGCTTATTGTTTTTGAAAAAATTAGTATCTATTTTCAAATTAATCTGTTGTTCTAGTTATGACACAAATAATAATCAACTAATTAATCTTTTAAATTTAATCATATGAAAACAATCAATCGTATATTTTCAATCCTATTAATAAGCTCAATTTTATTAGTTTCTTGTTCTAAAAGCGATTCTTCTGTCGAAGATTCAAATGATGACCCCATTGGCTCAAGTGACAATCTAATTGCAGATTTTCAAGGGAGTATGATTGCCGATCAATTTGAAAATGAAATAGTTGGTAACATTACCGTATCTGAAGCCGGAATATTTAGCCTCTTGAGTTTTAGCGGAAGAATAATTGGGGATGCAGAACTTACAGACAATAGCTATACACTAACCAATTTGGTTGGAGATGGCAGTTTTGAGGGTTCCGCATTCAGTGATGGAGAGTTAAACATAAATGATTTGACTTTGACGATTGAAGGAAACTTAATTGATTCTTCTCCTTTGATTATTAACGGACCAATTACAATGACCATTGAAGAGTTTAACCAAGCTTGGAGAGATGCCCGAACAAAATCATCTGTATTTTTTTCACACAGTGAAAGATGCTATGCATCGATAACTTTAAATGGTACTACATTTGAGAACTTAGGCCCCCATTATCATGAGGGTGCTTTATGTGACGAAGAAATATATGGGTTATTTAATAGTGACGATTATCACCGTGATGTTGATAATGCACAATCAATACAAATAGGGGGTTCTGAAATAGTGGTGGATCCTGGCACTGGTGAAATCTCTATTCGTGATATTTACTCCTTTAATTGGTTTATTGTTCAAAAAAACACAGAGTACTCTTATGAAGTTAGATGGGGAAATGGAGACCATTCCGAAGGTACGTTCACTTCTGCAGATGGTGGTGGATCGGTTGCAATTTGCCCAACAAGTGCAGAAGTAGACTGTGATATTGGAGGTTATGCTGGATGTAATGATTATATGGATGATGAAATTTTTGAAGATAATGTAGTTGTAGATTATGCTAGTAGCAATACAGACGAGCTAGGAGGTTTTGTTTTTGCAAATTATACTTCTATGGCCCCCCTTCAAAACGGTTTTACTATTGGTGGTAATTTAGAAGATGAAGGTTCGCATATCACCTTTTATCTTAATAATTTTGCTGAGGAAATTATAGAAGAAGGAATTTATCCTATTGTTGGTCATTTTGAGGATGGCCCTTCCATTCTTGCTCAACTTAAGCCTGATGGACATTCTTATGGCTGGACAGCTTTTGGAGGAAGTGTTGAAGTATTATCAGTTGATTATTGCACTACTGGAGGAGGTGAAATTGACTTGGTTTTTTGGAGTGTAAAAATTGGAACTGGTAGTTTTCCTTATAAGACCATCAAATTTTCAGGACCTGTAAGGCTACAATGGGAAAGTTGGTGAGTTTTTTCTGGGACAATAAAAGTACGATGGGATTTATAATAATAATGTATGAATAAGTTAAGAATTTTTTGGTGAATTGTGTTTAACGTAAGTAAAAAGTTAATTTTAAAAGGTTTTATATAAAAAAATAACTGATAGAAGCCTAGTGTATAATTAGTTATACTAGCGAGTTCGAGTCTCGTCCAGACCGCAATTAAAATGTTGTGTTGTGACACAGAAATGTGTCGCTAGGTTTATGTAGTTAAACCGATGAGAAGCTTGTCCATTTGGATAGGCTTTTTTTGTTTTAAAGAAATTCTTGGGTTGACTATAAACTAAAAAAGCTACCAAATAATTAGTAGCTTTTTTATATTGGTTTGTGAATTTATTATTTTTCTTCTAATTAATGATTTCAAGAATCATAAAGTAGCACTAGCATTACCCTTAGCATAAAAATAAACTGCCCCACAAAATATTATCACTGGTATAGCAATATTTGTAATTATTGATAATGCCTTATTATGAATATGATATTCTTTGATGGTATCTTCTGATAATTGAATTTTTAGATATTTTCCATCTAATTTTCCTTCCAAGCCTTTATCAGATAATTTTTCTGCGGTACGTGACCTGATATTAGTATAAGCGTAAATAATATTTCCTTCTCTTTGAAGCCTATCAAATTCATAGGTTTGATTAGAATTTGTTTTTACTTTCACCTTTTTTTGTGATAAGATAACTTCATCTAAAGGTGCAGTTTCTTTATAGTATATCTTACAACTTTGTAATAACATTAAAGCCGTTAACGCTATTGCTATTCATTTTAATTTACTCTTAGTTGTTTTCATAGTAATGAGTTTTTAGAATTAGTATATTGTTATTTCTAAACCTAAAGAATTTGATAAACTGAGGCAGGTTTTACACATTCTTACTCAACCATTAAAATAGTCTATTCAAAAAGAACGAACAATTATATATGTCAGATTATCAGTAATTTATTAATAGAAAGATAAAAATTAGTATGACTATTTATTATTAGAAGTGGAAAATCCATAATACTTAAAAAAAAGGTTTGTAAAAGGAATCTCTTTTAAAATATAGAGAGAATTAAAATGTTATGTTGTGACACAGAAATGTGTCGCTAGGTTTATGTTTTAAACCGATGAGAAGCTTGTCCATATGCCTTGTGCTGAGCGACGTCGAAGTAGATAGTTTTTTTGTTTTTTATGCACTAACTTGGAAATACTACTATATATACTGAACTTTAGAATTTTTGGAAGAGATATATTCAATTTCTACAAGTCTGCTACATTTCCAATGTGTATAGCCTTGTTTTTCTCCTATCTTGAAAGATAACTTTGAAATTGGTTGTTTAGTGTTCATTATATTGATATCGCTAATTAAAAGACTAAAATTAAATGATTTATATATTATTTTCAGTAACAATTGTTACCAATTAATTTATGCACATTTATCGCAATCGTGACTAGCTGAACTAAATGGAATCCATTCTAAAAACCTTCCGAGCCAACCAATACGTTCTCCACATTTTTGACATTCATAACTTTTGTATTCTGTATGTTCATTCATAATATAAATTCTAAAAATCAACATTAATGGAAATGATATAAAAAACAAACAAAGTCAAATTAAACTGTTTGATGCTCAAAATTAAATAAATTCTAAATTTTATAAAATACTCAAATTGAGTAAATTTTAAAATAAATAGAATTGCTTTATCTGTTTATCCTTATCAATAGTAAGTTTACAAATAATGGTATTATCATTTTATATTCTTATATTTAAATAATTATCAATTTTTTAATTTATTCAAAATGAAAAAATTCATAGGTAGCCTTGTAATTATTTTGTCTTTTATATTTCATTCATTTGGACAAATAAATCCCATTGAAAATCTGACTTGGTCACAATGGTATGAATTTCCAAATAATTATTTTATTCTAGAATGGGAAGGGCCAGCAATGCCTCACGATGATTTAATTGGTTATAATGTGTATAGAGAAGATGATTTATATAGATTTCAGGAAGAAACATCACTTTTTAATTTAGTAGAAGGTTCAAATTGTGAAACAGATTTTCTTTTTTATAATGATGGATCTCCATTTTATGCCCATGTTACAGCTGTATACAATCCAGATGCTATAGAATCTACCTATACTCAAACAGTAATGGTGGATGGCCTTGCTCTTAATGTTGTGGATGTAAATCAATATTCTCCAATAATATACCCTAATCCCACAACAGGGATTTTGAATATTGAAAATAAAAACATCGATAAAATAATTGTATTAGATTTAAATGGTAAATTTATAAGGGAATTAGAGGCCAAACCTCAAATTGATGTATCACAATTGAGTAAGGGGATCTATTTTTTACAGTTAACTATTAATGGAAAAAAGACTATTAAGAAGTTTATTAAGGAGTAAAAAATATTATAAGCCCAAATATTAATGAAAATCCAAAACCTTACAATTTATGCCTTGTATTAATTCTAAAGTTTAATAAAAAAAGCTACTGAATAATTAGTAGCTTTTTTTATTGGTTGGTGAATTTACATTTATCATTGAGCGATTACTTGACCTCTAAATGAAAATAATATATATAACACATCTTTTTGTGATTCTTCATCTATATTGTGTTTGTTTAATACCATCATAATATCTGAAACACCTTCCACAAATTCAATACCACTAATATCTAAACCCTTATGTGCAGTTGGCATATCTCTACCGCTATAGGCTACATTTCCGCCAGATCCTGCTCCAAAGAAATCTTTTACATGTTGTTTAAAAACATCCATTTTTTCTGGATTATTTTCCAAATGGGCAAAACTATCTTTAATAATAGGGTTTGCTAGATGAGCAGCAACAATATCATCTACTATTGCAGAAATTCCCTCTACACCTCCTAAACGAGTATTTAGGCTTTCTTCTTTTATAGGTTCACTTTTTAATTCAGTTTCTACAGAAACTTCTGCTGCCTTTTCAGCGGTTTCTTTTTTAGCTTCATCACATGCAATAATTGCAAAAGATGCAATAAATAATAGGATTAAAATTTTTGTTGTCTTCATATGAATTTGTTTTAGTTAAATAATTGATAGTAAGTCAAATATAAGATATTTTACAATAACTAAAGAAATTATATAAAATTAACTGATTTGTTATCAGGTAATTGTGATTGTTTAAAGTGTTTCATCTAGTCTTAGATTCTATTTATCTCAATAAAGGAAAGCTTTATAAAGGAGACGTTTTTTCTGAATTAGGTATAATTCATTTAAGTATTATAGAAATGGTAGGATGTTAAATTGTTGTAGCTTTGCATTCTATAATTCTCATTATAAAATTTTACAAAAAATGATTGAGAATTAAAATCTAACTCTCAAAATACGTATTAAAAAATCTAAAGATTTACCTTAAAACCATTCTTACTATGACACAATCCGAATATTTAGAGAAACACGTATTTACCGATTTAAAAAACTTAAATGATGGATTCGATGATGCGTCCACTTTTTATTTTTCTGAAGCGGAATTCGAAACCGTTCTTCAGCGAACGGAGCATTTAGGAATTGGCTTGTATAAAATTAACCCTTATTTTGAAGATAAAGAATACCAAGAGACAACTCACGAAGATCATAAAAAGAAAGCAACAGATCCTAGATGGTATAAAAAAGCTTTCTTAACCTTAAAGATGGGGCAGGAGGGACTAATCTATTCTGCAACCTATAAGGTTTCCAAAAGACTACTAGCAAGATAGTTTTTTGTTTTTAGTATTATTCTAGTTTTTTATTAGCCCGAACAATTAGTATAAATTTTATTATAAAAATTACTTTAAGCGATAAGCCTAAAACAATCAAATAGATTGGATTAATTAATGCTTGATCAACACTCCGTAAGTACAAGCCTATAAGAAATAGAATTAGTCCAACTAATAAAAAAAGCATTTCTTTTCCTGGTTGATAGTCACCACTTTTTACTTTTGCTAGAATATAGATGGTTTTAAAAGTAACTCCTGTTATTATTAAAACAAGCCCCAATACTTCCAATTGGCTTACTTTTTTTAGAATAATACCAAATACTAATAAAATGATTCCAATAAATAATAGCCCTTTTGATTTCATAGCCTAAAGTTATAAACTAAATAAAGGTATTAAAGAAAACTGTATGTTAATAAAGGAAAGTAGTTTTTCTTTTATTGTAACCAATTTTTTGATCTATCGTCTTATTCTTAAGTAGTAACGAATAAAATAATTAAGATGAAGAATATAATAATCGTATTGGTATTGGGGATTCTAATATTTCTAATGGGAAATACACATCACATTTTGCCGGCTACAATGGATGATTGTCAAACGGATATGACACATATTGGACATTTAAATGAATTGGAAATGTATCATTGTATTGGACATACTGAATATGAAGTAAATCCAGGAAAAAAGGGATTGCTTCAAGTTAAAAAATGGGATCATTTGCATCCTTGGATGACTTTAGAATGGCACCTAAAAAAGGGATTTAGTAAAGAACATGCACTCGAGCTAATATCGCTTTCTAGTAAATAGTTTGTTACTTTATATTTAGAGGAGAAAGAAGTTTTACCTTTAACAATATTCTTTTTCTAGAAATTGATTTTTTTATATACTAATAATTCAAGTATCTTTAATTTTTAGATTAGTATGATGTATATATGAAGTATTTCTTTCTTTTTATTCTCTTTTTATCGAGCTTAAATTCTTTTAGTCAAGAAGATACCCGAAAGCTTATTTTAGCCGGGATAGATGCCATGTATGAAAAGGATTATGAAACCTCTTTGGAATTACTTACTAAAGCCAAATCACAAGCAGAAGAAAACAATAATGCAGAGAATTTATTTTTAGCTATTAATAATATTGGTGCCAACTATTATTCTATGTTAGATTATGGGGAAGCTCTAGATAATTATCTAGAAGCTTATACTATAGCGATAAAAAGCTTAGACCCTTCTCGTGAGATGATTGTCTTAAATAATATAGCCCTTTTATATTCAAAAGATAATAACTTTGAAAAGGCAGTAGAGTACTTTAGTGAAGCATATAATTTGGCTTTAAAAAATGAAAAACCAATTAATCAAGCAATTTATGCCATTAATCTTGGGGATGTTTATAATAAGCAAGGCGATTTAATATCTGCTGAAAAATATTTAAAGGAAGCTCATGAATTGGTAAAAGAAAACCCTAGACTATTAATAGAATCCCAACTCGCATTAGCAAATAATTATTATTTAAAAAGAGAATTTACGGAAGCTAAAAGACTTTCATTTAATTTGATTGATCAGCTTACTGATAAAGAATTTATAGAGCAAAAAATAGAAACGTTACTTATTTTATCAAAAATATTTCTAAAAGAAAACGATTATTTAAAAGCTACAGAATATGCATTTAAAGCTTTAAATGAAGAAGTGAATATTGAAAATAAGATTGAAATTTACATACAACTATCTTCTATATACTCGAACAGTTTGTTGTTTGAAAAAGCATTAACAACTAAAGATTCTTTACTAAAATTTCAAAACGAGCTACATCAAATAAAAAATGGAAGACTTTATGAAACCAATAGAGTTAAGTTTGAAATACAGAATTATCAAAAAGAATTAAAAGCCCAGCATGAAAAAATTGCAGCCCAACAAAAAACATTTTATACTGTATTGTTGAGCGCATTTATTATTATTCTATTAATAGGTTGGGCACTTTGGAATAGTTATATAACAAATAAGCAACGAAAAATTTTGCATAAAAGGAGTGAAGAGATTTTGAGTCTGGAAATTGAAAAGGAAAGAACAGAGAGTTTGCTTTTAGAAAAACAATTAAAAGAAAAAGAAACCCAACTTTTATTAGAACAAGTACAATTAAAAAATGAGATTGAATCTAAAAACAGAAAACTTTCTGCCAAGGCATTGTTTTTAACAGATCGAAATAAACTAGTAAAATCGATAATCAGAGAATTAGAAACTTCAGATAATATAAAAGGACAATCTATACTAAACGATCATATTAGAAATTTAAAAGGACTTTTAAGAACAGACACAGAATTGGAAAGTTTTGTCACCCACTTTGAAGAAGTAAATCAAGGCTTTTTAAATAATTTAAGACAAAAACATACGAGCCTTAATTCCAATGATATTCGGTTTATATCTTATTTATATATGAATCTTTCATTAAAAGAAATATCTTCAATTCTAAATATAACTCCGGAAGCTTGCAGAAAAAGAAAGGAACGAGTTTCAAAAAAACTGGAGCTTACAGAAAGCAATCAGTTGTATAATTATCTTACCAGCGTCTAAATTTAACATAGTATCACGTTAATTATAGAATATGTCACGTTATTTCCAGTGATATTTTGAGTACAACACATTTATTTATCAAGATTTGCAAAAACTTAATAAATAAATAATAAAATGAAAAAAATTGTAAAATCAGTTTTAAGTATAACCATGTTGCTTTGGTGTGCTTTAAGTTTAAATGCTCAAGTTAATTTTGAGGGATCTAGTGATTATGGAAGGATATATGATCTTACCTATGATTTAACTACAGAAGATATAGTTTATGCGGTAACTCTTGGGAACCACCTTATCTTATCTGAAGATAACGGTGAAAATTGGGAGGTGATATATACCTTTCCAGTAGCTGGAGCATCTATTAAGGGCTTAAGATCAGTAGGAGATGATTTGCTTAGTTTCTATATTCAGTTTTCTGCAAACCCTTTAGATAATACTGTTTATTTATTTGATATTGCAACTAACGAAGTTGTTAAACAATATAACCCACCAGTTTCTTCAGGTGCAACAAAGGAATGGGTAAATGCTTATAGTATATATGAGGCTAATACAGATATTGTATTATTTAATCAGGATTATAAAATAGGACAAGCTAATTATTCTAAAGTTTATTATACCGTAGATGGAGGAGATTCTTGGACTGAAGTTTATTATAATGAAGATTATGATTCTGTATTTCCTAATAATGTTGCAATAAGCCCTAACAATCCAGATAAATTTTTTATTGCAAGAAGTAATGGGCCAACCTCTGTAGATGGAGGATTGTTAGTTTCTTTAGATACAGGTGCTACTTGGATAGAGAAAATGCCAGGACAATTATTTAACGAGATCACATTTAATCCAGAAAACTCGGATATTATTTTAGCAGGTACTTTTGGTGGAGTTACAGATGAAAACCTATATAAATCTGAAGATGGTGGAGATACATGGCAAATTGTACCAATTGCTTGGGACGATTATTTTTTAGATTCTATTACTCATATTGCATATAATCCGAATGATGTAGATAATATCATGGTTTTAGAAGGAAATGAGATTGCAATAACAATAGATGGAGGAAACAGCTGGGATAATTATATTTATGAAGAAAGCGCAATATCTTATTTTTATGGTTTAAAAGCTTCCTTTAACCCATTTCAAGCTGGAGAGGTATTAATTAGTACCGATTTTTATCCAGTAAGTTCTAACGATGGAGGTGTGACAGTAAGTCAACTTGAAAATTCTCTTTTCTTTGCTACCAATGTTGGGGTTAACACAACTGGAGATCAACATTTATATTATAGTGTACAGAGAGGAATCGTACATAAAAATTTAACCACTTTGGAAGAAACTCCATATTATGTAGACCCTATTAATTATTTTTATTCAACCGATGCCCCGAAATATACAGTTGATCCTACTATTGAAGGTAGAATTTATATGTTCGTAGATGGTTTCAATGGTCAATCTTTATTTTTTAGTGACGATCACGGAGCTACTCTAAATTATATTAAACAAACATGGTTCGATCAATTTAACTATATTATAACAGATCCTAATAATGAGAATAAAGTATGGGTTTCTTTCGAAAATGAAGGAACTTTAACGATAGACTTTACAAATGTAAATAGCCCAATATCTACACCTGTATCTATGCCAACAAGTAATGCTCATTTATCTACTTTTATAGATCCTTTAGATTCTAATAATGTATTAATAGGAATAGGTGGTGAAGTTTATCAAACTTTAGATTCGGGTTCTACTTGGAATAATGTAAGTACAGGTTTAAATTTAGATCCTCAAGAGGATCGTATTTATAGCCTTAAACAAAACCCATTTTATAGCAATGAATATTTAATAGCTACTAGTCAAGGAGTTTTTCAATCTGTAGATGGTGCTCAAAACTGGACTCAAGTATTTGTTGGGAATAATGTGCGTTTGGTAGAATATTCAACTATTGTTGAGGGGCAAATTGCTGCTTCTATTACTTCTTCTCTAATATCACAAGCACAAGTGATTTACTCACTTGACAATGGATTAGAATGGACGGAAGTACCTACTAGTTCTACTGAAAACATAGGGTCTAGTAGTATGGATTTTATTTTTCATGAAGAAAGTATAACAGCTTATATTTCTACTTTTGATTTAGGAGTTATTTCTTATGAAATAGATACAGCAATTATCGAGACCCCACCAAATGATCTTTGTGAGGATGCAATTGCTTTAATTTGTGGAGAAACTGTAACTGGACAAACAAATACAGCAACAGATACTGGGGAAAATGCGTCAGGTGATGTTTGGTTTACCTATACAGGTGCAGGTACTATAGAAACCGTGACTTTATCACTTTGTGATGGCGGAACTGATTATGATTCTATCTTAAGAGTGTATGATGCTTGTGATGGTAATCTAATTGAAAGTAATGATGATTTTTGTGGAGTTCAATCTGAATTGTCTTTTGACTCTGATGGAACTTCAACCTATACTATAATGGTAGAAGGTTATGGTGCAAATACTGGAAACTTTAATTTAGTGGTTTCTTGTGAAGATATTATAAATGCACCAGATAATGACCTTTGTGATGGCGCAATTGCAGTAGAATGTGGTGATTCAGTATCTGGAGACACTACAAATGCTACTAACATAGGTAACCCAGGTACTTGTGATACAGATTTAAGTGTAGGACCTGGAGTATGGTATTCTATAACAATTCCTAATGATGGGGATTATGATGTGACTGTAGATACTGTAGATTCTGATTTTGATACTAAATTAGGAGTATTTACTGGTGTTTGTGGAGCTTCGGTTTGTGTTGCAGGTAATGACGATATTGGAGGAGGAGTTTTACAATCAGAAGTTATGTTTGAAGGTGCTTCAGGTGATACATATTATATTTATGTAACAGGATTTTTGGATAATGTTGGTCTTTATAATTTAAATGTTGATTGTGTTTTAATATTAGGTGCAAATGACAATGAAATAGAAGGATTTAGTTATTACCCAAATCCAACAGCTAACATTGTTAATTTGAGTGCACAAAACAATATTGAAAGTGTTGCAATATTTAATATTTTAGGTCAAAAAGTGGTGAATCAAAATATCAATGCAGCAAGTACGCAAATTGATGTGGATCACTTAAATGCTGGAACTTATATCATGATGGTTACAGTGGATGGTAAAACAGGAACTTATAAAATAGTTAAAGAGTAGTTTAATTATTGTAGTTGATAATTGATTTTAGCCCTTCTCAAAATTATTGGGGAGGGTTATTTTAATTAGAAACAGTTATTGTAGATTTACTTTTAAATGATTTAAAACCATATAATTAAATTAATCTTTTAAATAAAAACGATGAAACAAAATTCTATTAAAAAAACACTACTTAATTTTGGGATGGTGTTATTAGCATTAATGACTTTATTTACAAGTCAAGCCCAAACTTGGGATTATAAAGATTCTGGAACAGATTTTATTCTGTTAGATCTTTCTATTCCTCCTGGACAAAATAATGTTGCATATGCAGCAGGATCACTATATACAGTAGATTCCGAAGGTATAATAATCAAAACAATAGATGGTGGAGAGACGTGGGAAACTATTTATCCTTTGTCTGGAACAGTACCATCTTTTACAAAAATAGAATTTGTAACCCCATTAAAAGGTTTTGCAGTAGGTTGGGGAAATACTTTTCTTATTACTGAAGATGGAGGAGCAACATGGCAAGATGTAGCTGCAGGAAACAATGTTTATTATTATACTAGTTTAAATTTTTATAATGAAGATATAGGGTTTGCTGTTGCATTAAATAATACAAGTGGTGCAGATTCATATCGTACAAATGATGGAGGAGCTACATGGATTGAGGAAACAAATACTTCCGAAATGTCAGAATTTGCAGCTGCCTATGCAGATGAAACTACCTTGTTTACCGTTGGAAAAGAACAGAGAATTAGTAAATCTTTAGATGGTGGTGAAAGTTGGACAGAAATTAGTCAAGGAGCTAATGCTATGTATAATTTCAGAGTGTTTTTTAGAGATGTTGATAATGGTATTGTTTCTTCGGAAGACGGTACCCTATTAACTACCCATGATAGTGGAATTTCTTGGGATTCTTTTAGTACAGGATATCATAATTTTTACGCATTAAATTATAAAGGGAATGAAGTTTTTGCAGGAGGTACAGATCAAGATGTATTTTATTCTCCAGATAATGGGAGTACTTGGAATATGATTTATGATGGACCACCTACCTCTACCTTTTACCAAATTGAATTTTTTGCAGATGATTCTGCATTAATTTGTGGTTCAGGGGGAATAATATTAAAAGTCACTGATATTCTTGGACTTAGTAATAACACAATTGAAGGGTTTAAGTATTATCCAAACCCAACAACAAATGTTATTAATCTAAATGCTAAAGAAAACATTGAAAACGTTGCAATATTTAATGTTTTAGGTCAAAAAGTGGTGAATCAAAATATCAATGCAGCAAGTACGCAAATTGATGTTAATCACTTAACAGCTGGAACATATATCATGATGGTTAAAGTGGATGGTATAACAGGAACTTATAAAATAGTTAAAGAATAGTTTATTTATTATAGTTGATTATTTAACCCTTCTCAATAATTATTGAGAAGGGTTATTTTATTATAAAAATAATTTTTTTAATGTCCACTGAGCTCTTTACTATACACCCATATTTCATCCCAGCTATTCGAAAAGGTATCGTCTAATCCCCTAATATAAGCATCCCATGAGTTTTCTCCGTTTACTTTTAAAAAGGCCTCTTTAAAGTCACCATCTTTATCAAAATCTGTCCAATTTTTAAAGAAACTTACCCAAGAAATATGGCGACCTATATCATAGCCTTGCCTTAATTGGTTATCATAAATTCCCCAAGGATTTTCGCCTTCCATGGCTTTTACAGCATCACTCATTTGTTTAAGAAGATGAGGTATTGTGTACCCATGATTCTTTGCTACCTCAAAATATCTTAAATATAAAATTGGGTATTTAGAATTATCATCATCCAACATGCCTACATTAGATAAATCCTCCATTTGTTTCCAGTATTCGACAGATCCTAATTTTTTAACATAAGGCATTACATTATCTCTCCAATCTTCATCATGTCCTCCTTCTGCTGGACGTGAGTCTAAATCTGAAAAAGTCATAGGTCCCATTTCCCATACTATTTTTCCAGAATGAGGGCCTGAAGTTATATTATAAACTACAGCTTCATGTTTCGAACCTTTTGCGTGATACTTTAAATTGTGAGCTCTCATATTTTCTGATAAAACTTTAAGTTTTGTATTATCAGGGGTTAGCATAATACTTTCCCACATTTCGTAAGAAGAATCATCCTGAGCATTGATTATGGTTGTTGTTCCCATAAATAATAATACTGTTAACAGTAAACATTTCATTTTTTTAATCATAATTAAAAATTTTGGTTAGTGATATTTTGTCATACAACTATTGTATAACATATAGGTTTTATATAAAATGAGGGAAACCAAGAAGTCAGAAGATTTGACTTCATAATAGAAATTGGAAGCTAATAAATATACAATAAAATATTTAATCGATTTCATTAACACATTTAATTCAAGTTGATTATGGTTTTTTTAAGGAATATTATCGATGAAATAACAGTAAGCATATACTCAAATTACACTTTGCCTATTTTTCAATTTATCAGATTATTATGATAAATATCATTTTAATTATGATTTTTGAGAATTAAATTTGAGTCTAGGTTTAAGAGAATTTAGTATACGTTCAATTTTAAAAATATCATTATGAAAGATTTAAGGTTTCTAGGTTTCTTGGTGATTTTAGCATCAAGTTTATTATTCATTCAATGTACACATGACCCATACGTACCAGCAGATGGTATAGATGGAACAAATGGAACAGATGGAGAAGATGGAGCAGATGGAATAGATGGAACAGCTTCTTGTGTAGGCTGCCATTCTAATAGCCATAGAGATTCTATAACAGCATCCTATTCTATATCATCGCATAACATACAAACGATGATGTATACTGGTCAAACTTTAGCGGAATATACTAATAGAACATATTGTGCTCAATGTCACACAAATCAGGGTTATATTGAGTATACGGAAACAGGTGCTATACAAGATGCAGCAGCTTTACCAACAGCTATTTCCTGTACTTCATGCCATAGTAATCATAAGACTTTAGACTTTGAAAATGATGGTCCAGATTATGCATTAAGAAGTGTAGATCCAGTTCAACTAATTGTAGATGAGGATTACCATATAGATTATGGCAATACAAGTAATAATTGTATTAGTTGTCACCAACCAAGAAGATCAGGACCTATAGATGATGGTAGCGGAACTTTTACATTAACAAGTTCTCATTGGGGTACTCATTATGGTGCACAATCAACCATGTTAGAAGGAATAGAAGGAGCACAAATACAAGGAAGTTTGACTTATCCAGTAATAGCCTCAGCAACTCATAGAACAAGCTCCTCTTGTGTTAGTTGTCATATGGAGGAAACTACAAATGGATTGGATGGAGTCCATAGTATGTGGCCTACAGATAATGCCTGTGTTTCTTGTCACTCTTCTGGTGTACCAACTGAAGTTGGAGGTTTAGTATCCGATATGGGATTATTAACAACTTTATTAGAAAATGTAACGGGATGGGAGTATGAATATGAAGTGGATGCGGATGGTGAATTAATATTAGATGAAGACGGCAACCCTATAATAGTACTTGATGGAAATGGAGATCCAGTTACTCTTGAGGTACATGGAATAATTCATGATGGTCATCCTAATAATGGTTCCTTTGGTCAAGGTGCAACTTTCACAATACTGGAAGCTGAAGCTGCTTGGAATTACATATTTGTAAATAGTGATAGTAGTAATGGTATTCATAATCCGGCATATGCAAAAGCTTTAATTAGAAACTCAGTGGAAGCCTTAGATTAGTAATATGCTTCTATAAGGAAAATGAGCCAAAATAATAATG
>OLHJ01000189.1_pt1 | contig 22806 bp, 22 predicted proteins | sample 1609491 | NCBI WGS metagenome assembly OLHJ01 (sample SAMN05416861, study PRJEB24817) | seawater metagenome | isolation source: Sea water | place: Canada:Atlantic | collected 2013-11
TCTACACAGAGTAGATCGTCGGCAGCGTCAGATGTGTATAAGAGACAGCTCCAATGGACTTTATTAACCATACAGTGCCCGATTTAAACGGCGACCTGTTAACGCCCAACCTAGATAACGCAACCACTATCAATAACTTGTTTTGCAACAAGCAAGACAGAAGCTCAAGCCGACACCCAGATGAATTTTATTATTCATTTGGCTACAAGAATTCGCATTTTATTATGTTAAGTCTGTTTCATAACTATCAATCTTTGAACACCGCGCAAATGACATTTCTAGAAAATGAATTAAGTGACGCTAAAGATGCAGGCAAACACATTTTTGTATTTGCCCATGCCCCCATATACACCACAAACTATGATCGCCACGACGCCACCCAAAATTGGCGCGCCTATGCCGATCTGTTCGACACCTATGGCGTGGACATGTACATAAATGGCCACAACCATTCTTATGAACGTTCGTTTGCCTTAAAAGGCGATCCAACTGATAGCAGCAAACTCATACGAGATGACAATGGCACCGTATATTTAACCGTGGGCAGCGCCGGAGGTGGTTCCGACGGTGTACCGGATATCAGCAACCCGCTCACCGAAGTGACGGCATTGGCACCTGACTGGAGCCAGGTAAAAATCTGGAGTAAGAGCGCCTTCGCGCGGGAAATCACCGTTTACCTTAAAGTAAAAGTGAAAGGGGCCAGTGTCAGTTTTGAAACCACGACTATTGGCATCGATACAATAGAGCGCATTAATGATAGTGGAAATTTAATTCCATTGGATGAAATCATCCTAGGTCCGCGCCAAGTAGACAGTGGCAGTTTGAGGAAGTACCCATAATCGTTTAATTAGTCTTTGGTAAGCCGGACCGAACCATAAACCACCCGGCTTACTTCAGGCTTAATGGGCTAAACACTACTCTCCCAAAAAATGCCCCTAACCCTACATTCACTCCTAACGCAATTACAAGGTTAAAGCTAAAAATTTAAAACGTCATAGCCAAGACACCTTTTAGTCCACTTCTGGCCAAATACAAATTTTGGCGCTGAATATTTTGGTTGTCTTTATCTTTCTAAATAAAGACCTATGCTTAGTGTACTTTTTAAACTCTTGCTAACCCTTGAGATGCCCCCTTCAGACAGAGGTGACCTATGAGCCGTTTAATTATTCTTGCAATGGTGCTGTTGCTTTCATTACCCACAACGGCTGAGAAAATCATTGCAGCAGGTGATCCTTGGCCTCCGTTCTCTGATCCCGATTTACCAAATCAAGGCATTTCTATTGAAATTACTAGGGCTGCCTACAAAACTCAAAATTATGAAGTTGAAATGAAATTCGTCCCATGGGCGAGAGCAATCGACGGGGTAAAAGAAGCCGATTACGATGTACTACTGGCCGCTTGGCATACAAAGGAGCGTGCTAAATTCTTACTCTACAGCGACTCCTATCTTGAAAACAAAATAAAGTTCATCAAACGTAAAGGGGATAGTTTCGAATTTAATGGCCTAGATAGCCTAAGCGGAAAAAATGTGGGTGTAGTGAGGGGTTACGGTTATGGCGATGAATTTTCCAATGCCCCCAATTTTAGTCGCCCGGAAGGAAAAAATGTCATTACCAGCATTAAAAAACTGGTAGCCAAAAGAATTGACCTGACATTAGAAGATGAAATAGTAGCCAGAGCCATGTTAAAAAAACAAGCGCCTGAACTATTGTATAAAATTGAATTTACAAAGAATGCCCTATCCAATAATTCAGTGCATGTGGCTTCAGGATTGAAAAACAGCAGACACAAAGAATTCATAGATGCATTTAATAAAGGATTCAAAGAGATAAAAAGCAACGGCACACTGGATGCAATTCTAAAGAAACATGGCATCTAGCTTATGTGAAATATACGTTTTATAAATATGTACATATTTGACTAAATGCTTATTAGAAAACCTGAAAATAAAAAGGGCTAAATTCATTAAAAAATTCAGCCCTTTTTATAGGTTACTTTTAATCACTCAACAAAAGAGAGTACATAGCCTATTTTACAATTTTTCTAAGCTACTTGCCAACTTCACCAACTGAATAAACTCTCCGCGATAACCGTTTTTGTCGCTGCCCTTCCCTTGTCTGGCAAGGGATAGAATTTCTTCAAAATCAAAATCATCTACCAAGTAATCTCCTCCTCTTAGTTTTTGCCCAAATGCGGCCACGGCAGCTGAGAATTTAAAGTGGTTAGAGGCTTCACTATTTTTGGTTTTAATCGATGACTTCTCGATTGGAAAGCTGACTAATTTACTGGCGCTGGCATCACTATTAAGCAGTTTATAACGCAGCTTTAAGAATGCCAGTTCATTTGTTTTTGGCATATCGTGATGAATAGGCTGAGCGTAACGCAGTGGGTCTATTTGGTCAGCTTTATCGCTGGCCAGTGTTATTTCATATATAGCCGTAACAGTATGACCGGCGCCAATATCCCCTGCGTCTACTTTATCGTTATTAAAGTCTTCGCGATTTAATAAGCGATTTTCGTAACCAATGAGTCGATATTCACTCACAAGCGGTGAGAATTCCATTTGAATTTTTACGTCTTTGGCTATGGTAAATAGCGTAGAAGACATTTCTTCTACCAGTACTTTTTGCGCTTCCCCAAGGTTATCAATGTAGGCAGCATTGCCATTACCTACATCGGCTAACTGCTCCATGAGTTGGCTATTGTAATTACCCATGCCGTAGCCAAGAGTGGTTAAGGATATACCCGATTTCTTTTTCTGCTTGATAAGATCAATGAGGGCTGGTGTGTTGCTAATGCCCACATTCATATCTCCGTCGGATGCGATGATCACACGGTTAATTCCCCCTTCAATAAAGGATTGCTGTGCCAACTGATAGGCCAGTTGTATGCCCGCTCCGCCATTGGTGGAGCCGCCCGCCCTTAAGTTTTCCAGTGCACTATGGATGGCCACTTTATTGTCGCCTGGCGTAGGAGCCAGTACCATTCCAGCTGCACCGGCATACACAACGATGGCCACTTGATCTTTTTCACTTAGTTGCCGGGTGAGCATTTGGAAAGATTTTTTCACCAGTCCCAACTTTTTTCCTGAACTCATGGAACCCGATACATCAATTAGAAACACCAAATTAGCTGGTGGTAGATCGCTTCGGTCCACATCAAAACCTTTAATGCCCACGTTCAGTAAGTAACTTTTTTTGTTCCATGGGGAAGGCGCAATTTCTGTGGTAACACTAAAAGGTTGGTCTTTATTGTGGGGATTTTTATAATCATATTGAAAGTAATTAATGAGCTCTTCGGTACGAACCATGTCGGCCTGTGGCATTCGACCTTGGTTCAGTACTCGTCGAACATTACTGTAGGCAGCGGTATCCACATCAATTGAAAATGTGGATACCGGTTCTTCACTTACTTTCTTAATATTATTGGCTTTAATTTCTTGGTAGCGCTCACGATCTTCTGCCCTGTGGATTACCAAATCGTGGGCCACCTTCATTTTCACGTGCTTTAAAGGTGTTATTGAATAGGCAGCAGAATCTTGCCGTTCTTGGCCCGACTGGTGCTCTTGGCGGGGGCCATTCATGGTACAACCGCTAATCAATACCAACGCTATACTTAAAATCGAACCGTTCATTTTACTAAAATTGGCCATGGTTAAATTCCTATGGGTGATGAACTTAGACTAAGAACTAATATGGCTATGAGTTTAGAGAGACCCCTGCGTGACCGACACACCTCCTTGTTTGGGAAATGGGTCTTGTTTTAAAGAGCTAATTATGGTCAAAGCTGGTAGTTAAGCTGTGTAGCTATGGATAACGGCATCATTAGCCTTTAGACTTGGCCAATCTTAGGAAAAAAGCACAGCAGCCACATGATGATTACTCTGTAACCATGCCATCGACCTATAACAAAATACACCGACTGAAAGCTCAAGGATGGACATGGCCTGAATTTTTGGCAGAGATTGCACGCGTGTCGGTTCATTCCATTGATGAAAAAACCCTGTACAGCAACTTTCGCTTACCTCACAGGAAAGCCAATAAATTACTGGAAGAAACCATCAATCAATTGCATGAGCAGTATTTCCCCAGCCCCTTCCCTAAGGAAGTAGAAGGCTTAATTACTCTATACAATCATCTAGCAACTGCCAAAAATTACCGAACTCAAGAAGATGACATCGAATTTTTAAATCGATTTGTATTAGCCGAGCTGCATGGTGATACCCCCCAATATGATCTGCGTTACGCCCGCCTTGCTTGGCTTGCGGCGAATATTGAGTTTGACCGTATATCTTATTGTCGCGACAACGGTCTTTTAGAAAAGCTCAGTCAAAGCCAGGCCCTTGCACTTAAATGGTTTCAACAAGCCAAACACGCCATCACTCACTGCCAACAGTTTCATAAAATTAACGTAGCGCCATTCGTCATTTATAAACTGACTCAGAACATGCTGGCCTGTCACTTAAATGCAATGCCTAGCGCTCATCGCCTTGATAATCATGACCTTAAGCGTTTCATTGATTCTTCTGACTATATAAGCGAGACCAAACACATGCTAGCGTTAGAGCCCTTTCAGTGGGGCATCGCTCGCAATGGTTTGCGATTCTCGTCTTTATTAAAAAATGCCCATGATTGCGACTATTTTTACCGAGCACTCGTGAAGGCAAACAAACACTTTTTAAATTTAAATTATCAAATACCAGGCGTGCTTTCATTAGAGGAAAGTGACGACTTCCAGTGGGCCTTAAGTGTTATTAAAGATAATCATTTAACCACCATATTAGAAAACAGTTAGGAGACACCATGAGCTTTAAACAACGATTTATTTTAATAGTAACCGCCTTTGTCTTTGTTTTAATGAGTGGGTGTGCCACCGTTAGCCGTGAATCTTACGAGCCCATGGAGCGTCAGGATCGAGACCAGTCACAAACACAAGAACAATCCTCACCCTCCATTAACGGTGAAATGGAAGAGGTAGAACAACAGAAAAAAAATAAAGGATCAGATGATATGGAACGCCTTGATTAGTTTCATTCATCTATAAAGAACTGAATTAAGGATAACGTTTTTTGTTCAGTTCTTAGCCTGTGCTGTAACACTAAGGCAAGGAATTTCAGGTACAATTGCACCCTGTATAAAATAGTCATTCATATTGAGAGCCACCCACTTGTCCAACCTAGAAAATGATATCACCGAGCCGCCTACCCAAGGACCCACTCCCGAGCTAACCCCAGAGCCAAAAGACGAGCAAACGTTGCTAAGCTTGATGCTAATGGGTAAACCCTTGCGTCTCATCACCGACAGCGAATCCGTACAAAGCCTCTACTGGGGCGAGCAACTGGTCAGCCGTGCCTTACTGGCTGGCAAACGCATCGCTGAAATTGCTCACCGCTTTCAAATACCCGCACCCGCCGCCGTACAACCTGCCACGCCCTTAGCAATCAGCCTAAATCTGCAAGCCCAAGATAACAATTTGGCTTTTCAATTGTGGGTAGAACAACGCCAACAAGAAAGTGGCCTATGTCCCATGCCCGATGGCGGACACCTAGTAAAACCTAAGAAAAGCCTAAACCTTATGGGCTTGGCGGCACTGGGCTTTAAACTATTAAAAAGCACTAAGGTCATTAAAGCCGTGTTGGCGGGCGCCTCTGTAGCAGGCTATGCATGGTTATTCTCATTTGAGTTTGCCCTAGTGTTAATTGCCTGTTTAGTGGCCCACGAATACGGCCATGTTAAAGCCATGCAGTATTTTGGCATTAAGACCAAAGGCATTTATTTAATTCCGTTTGTGGGCGGGTTAGCGGTGTCGGACGACAAAATTAACACTCGCTGGCAAGATGTGGTGATTTCCATCATGGGCCCGGTTTTTGGTTTATTTATGTCGTTGGGGTGTTGGCTGTTATATGGCATCACCGACCTCGAGTTATTTGCAGGGGCTGCGGTATTAAGCTCGCTATTAAATCTATTTAACTTATTGCCCATTCTACCGCTAGATGGCGGACACATATTGAAAAGCGTCAGCTTTTCCATGCGCTCTTGGGTGGGTTTAGGCGCATGCATGGCGGGCATTGCTTTGGGGCTATGGGTGTCTTACAGCTTTGGACTGGCGCTATTGGTTTTCTTTTTAGCGGTAGGGGCGTTAGAAATTGTCTTTGAATGGCGCCAGCGCCAACATTCGCATTTAGTACCACTAGATACCTATGGGCAACTATTTTCAGCGGCTTGGTATTTTATGGTGGCCGCAGGGCACATATTTGTGATCATGAGCTTTGCCGATTCGCAAAACCCGATTCTTAGCTTGCCCATGAAAATCCTGGGCAGCTAATGGTTAAAATAATAAAACCATTAAAATTATGGGGGTGGTCACGGTGATAATCACAGTGAAACAGCCCCCTAATCTTTACAAAATGAATTAACTAGAATGCCCACAAAAACACGTACTTTTTTAGTGACTCAGTCTGATACCCAGCTTAAAGATACAGCTGGCAAAATTTTTACCGTGCCTAAAGGCTGGGTCAATTTACCCGCTGGAGATGCCTCCGTCACCCGTAAACTTAAATCTCTAGGGCCCACCTGGACCGTTCAAGAAAAGAAAGGCCGCAAAACTTTTTCTCATGGTGTTTGGGCAGCAAAGGATCAACTTCAAGAAGCAAAAGCGCTTGTACAGGCGCAACGAGAGGACCCAAAGCATCAGAAAAAATTAGCTCAAGCGAAAGTTCGCCGCGAAGAAAAAGAAGAAGTGTTTGGCGAAGACTTTCAGCAAGCAATTATTGCCTTCCTTAACTTCCACCAGAAACACCAAGCGTTAGTAGAAAAATTAGCGGTTTTGGTGAAAGAACACGCCGTACCCGTGGGCAGCGGCACTGTCGCCCGTAGCGCATCGGTCACCTTGCAGGATAAGGCGGCGTTGGCTGTCATGGCTTGGATGCGGCATCAAACCAGTGACTATGATTCAACAGTGGTTCCGCGCATTAAGGGCGCACGACGGGAATTAAGGCGAAAAATAGCACGGCAATCTGAGCGCATATTAGAAAAATATCGAAATGGAAGTAATGCAGAATTAGCACTTTGCCCGCTGTATAAGGCTTTGCAAAAATCGAGCAAGTAAAAGCGCTTTGGTTATTTTAAATTGGCAAATCAGTGGGGCGGGCGCTCCTGACATTTGCCTTAATGAGGGAGTTAATATTTAACGCCCTTCTCTTGGTAACCATTCCGTGGTCATTACGCCTGCTAAAGATTAAGCCCGATGAAAAACGGAGTCCTTCACTCTTTGACCCAACACCCGAGTCTTAGGGGAGACAAGTGAAGCGGTCTTCTGCGCCGCTGAATATTCAATCAACTCAATTATTTTGGCTTTAATGGAAGGAAAGTGCCGACTGTTCACCACCGCTTCTAAAGGTTCATTTAAACTCATACCAAAACTGCGATAACCCTTTTTGGTGGGAATAGACATGGACAACTGAATACCTTGCACGATGCCCCCGCCAATTAACTCTATGGCACGCTCAGTGGTCAGCACGTCTTTAGGGTCACGAATGGGTTGGAAAATAATGCCATTTTCATCTGAACGCAGCATAATTCCAGATCGGTCTGGCCGCCATTCATCCCCTAGCTGCTCCATGAAGCGCCATGCACAATGCCAGTCTTGGCACACTGACGGTCTTTGGGCATGAATTTTACAACCGCCTTTTTCCACCATGTGTGAACAGGCTTGATCGGCAGGCTTATTAAAGCTCTCGTCGTCAATAAGAAGTACCACACAGCAAGCTGTGCATTCTCCACATTCTCGACCGGACACTAGATGTGATTGTTGGTTATTACTCAAGCCTGTCACCTAACACTGACTGCCAGCACGCTTTTTCGCGGGCCTTGACGGGGATAATGAAATACGAGGCGCGGATACTAACAGAAGTGCTAGGGGCTGGGACAGGGACCCACTGAATTTTGTGCTATTAGCCGCCCTTGCTAGGACAATATTCACTCACCATGGCTTGTTTGCTAGAGAGATGTCATGAGCAGGGCTTTAGGTAATGAAATGTGTTCAAAAAGGCGCCGTTACCATGGCCGTTTATACAAGAAAAGCTACATATAAGAATCGAGCATAGCTCCAATATTAAGTAGCACCTTCTAATACGGATCAATAACGGCCTTGCCTATTTTAAAGCCAGTAAGCAAAGCCAACCTAGAATGCCATTTTTATGAGTTATCAATTTACTGAGAACCACCTTTTATAAATGGTATCGGTCACCCCTTCCGATTTCATGGCGGCTAAAGCTTGGCTGAGTTTATAGGCAATAGACCCCCTATCCAAAATAGTGGGATAGTTAAACGCACTGAGTTTCTTTGATGCATCGTAATTAGGGTTAGGCTGCTCTTTAACGTGGGGTGAATGACGGGAAAACCCTAAAAACATAGGTTGGTTACCACCACAACAATTTTTGTGCACTTTCAAACCGGCCTGGCTGATCGTCATGCCAGATTGAGAATGAAAATACTCAACCAGTTCTTTATCTGCCACATAAAAATAATGATTGTCTGGTGAGCGTTTTATATATTTACTGACAAACTGTAAATCAAAAAACTTTCTATCTTGAACTTTTATTCCAAGATTAGAGGCTTTGTCTTGCTTGGAGCTGCCGATTTCCATCAACCATATAGGGTTGTGTTTTTTTAAATCTTCATAGCTCATTAATTCCGCCATTGAGGCATTGCTCACACCGTATTCACCCGTGTCTAAACCATTGGGTATATAAAACAGATATTTTGCCCGCTTTTTAGAAAAAGAAGCCCCTGGATAAAAGTCTAATTTTCCCTCTTTTAACATTTCGTGCAGGCGTTTTTTGGGGAAACGACTGACCTCAAGCTGACAACCCGTTCGTTTTGCCGCTTCTGAAAATAAATCATAATAAACACCATCGTGTTTGGGTTTTGCAGTAATGAGCGGCTCTTTCCCACCGTCCTTGTAAACCATTTTTAAGGTGCACTGACCATAGGCTAAGGAACTAAACAACACGAGTAAAAATAAAACTAAAGGGACTCTAAAAAAAGGCAAGTTTTTCATCACAGCGACCTTTGTTACGCCAAATGATTGAATAATGGGCTTTTAACACTATAGACCAGTTATCCAAGCTTGGCGTAGTTTGACCATATCAATTTAGCCTTTAGTCGTCCAAATCAGTAAAAACTGAGGATAAATAAGAAAGGCGATACATATATCAATGCGTTATGGAAATGCCATTTATTACTTGAAAGCGCGGCTGATGGCCTAAAGCCGACACTATAAAAACTCAAATGCTAATTTGTTATTTGCTATCTTTGTTGGCTTCATGAATTAGTAAGTTGTTATTATTGATTTAATGACAAGTGGCTTTCACCACGTATGCATAACCTTTCTGGGAGATGTTAAATCCCCCATTAGCCCAGCTCGTGTATTGTGCCCTTTGAATGTTGGCAGGCGATACGAACCTAACTCTGCAGCTTCCATCTTTTGCCATCCTCACGGGCTTCTTTTGGCCTTAGACACCACCCTGCTTTGCTAGCCATTTTAAAATTGCCTGGTTGGTATTGGCTGGCATTTCTTGCTGAATCCAATGGCCGCAATCTAGGCTCATCACTTCTGCGTTGGGCACATACTCGGTTAACCTTTCAAATTTAGGAATCGCATCCCGCTCCCCATAAATCATCAGCGTAGGATGTTGAATAATAGGGTTCACGCCTGCCAACAGGTGCCAGTTGCGGTCTAGGTTTCGGTACCAATTTATACTGGGGGTAAAACCAGAAGTTTCAAACGTCGATACAAAAACCGCCAGTTCATCTTCACTCATAATGGGCTCACCCTGTGCGTTTTCGGCTTTGGCAAGATTAATCATGGCATTGCCTGACTCTTGTTGTGTTTGGGGTTCTGCTTGTGGCTCGCTTGTGCGGTACAAGTTGCGAAGGAACTGAGATGTATGGTCTTGCAATACCGCATCTGCCACCCCAGGCTGTTGATTAAAATGAACAAAATAATAATCACGGCCCAGAAACTGCGCCATTAATTCTATCCAAGGTGTGTCGCCCCGCTCTTGATAAGGCAGGCTCAGGTTGATGATTTTATTCACGCGCTTGGGATGCAATAAAGCCAACCCCCACACCACCATCGCGCCCCAGTCATGCCCTATAAAGGTGGCGTCTTGATAACCGTAGTGATCGAGCAGTGCCACAAGGTCTCCGGCCAAGTGAGTAATGTCATAGGCCGTCACTTCCGCCGGACACGATGAATGACCAAACCCACGCTGATTGGGAACAATCACATGGTAGCCCGCCGCCACAAGAGCAGGCACTTGATAGCGCCAAGAAAAAGCATGTTCTGGCCAGCCATGGCACAGCACGATGGGGTTGCCAGTATTGTGCTGGCCCGCTTCGAAGACCTCGAGCGTCACACCGTTCACTGAAATTAAACTGGGCTTGGGAAAGTCAGTTAGATTAAACATGGCCTTTTTCCTTTATGGGACTTCATCTATTTGTATGATCAGGTTGCATGATCAGAGATAGCGTCTTCTGATCTGAACAAATCATTTATATGCCATAATGGTGACAAATTCTGTCACCATTGAATGCTAGTCTTATCAAATGAATGTTCGCCAACGACAAGACGCCATCGTGCGCAGCCTACGCCGCAACGGCACTTCCACGGTCGCCGCCCTAGCTCAAGATGTGGGTGCATCTAAACGCACCGTGCTACGAGATATAAGCGCCCTGCGTGATGAAGGTTTTGTGATTCATTCCGAGCCTGGCCGCGGTGGTGGCCTGCAACTGGATGCACGATCGGTGCAGACCACAGTGCGACTCTCGGTGGCCGAGGTGTTTGCAATTCTTATTAGCGTGGCCTCCATGCGTGCAACCGGCGGCTTGCCCTTCGCAAGCCTGGCTGATGTGGGACTGGGTAAAATAGAGAAAGCATTACCAGCAGACAAGGTACGGGATTTACGGCGTTTTTTAGATTGTTTATTTGTGGGGACGCTTGCACCGCAGGTGAACATATCCAATATGGGAGCCATGGATGCCGCCCTACTGCCCGCATTCGAGGCAGCTTTTTTGCAACAAATGCATCTGCGCTTTGAATACCATGATGCAAAAGGAACAATCACTCAGCGCTATGTAGAGCCGCAAGCCATGTTGATTTTGCCACCCCTATGGTATTTGGTGGCTTGGGATCCGGCACGGGAGGACTTTCGGCATTTTAGAATGGACCGTATTGGTAAACCTGAAATTGTTGAAGGCGATGCATTTATGCGCCGCCATGTGCCGTTTGACGATCATGTTTCGCCGCTTCGAAATTTGGCGAGGTGAGTTTATTTAAAGGCGTAGGGCTCAGGTTTTGGCCTGTGTGTTTAAGGCAGAACGCAAGATTTAACCTTGAACCCTAGTAAGCTAATTATTGGTCAGTAATAAACATTTTAAAGGTTATGAGGGGGAGTTCTCGAATCGGAAAAAAGATCAACGGTTTTAACTCCACGTGCATTGTCACAATTTTATTTACTCAGTATATTGCACCAAAGTAAGTACCCTCTCCGTGGTTCATGGAGATTAATTAAAATCAAAATGGAAGAACATAACATGGAAGCCTATTTACCAGTGGCCATTGTGACGATTATTGTTGCGATCATGCTAGCTTACATCGTTAAATTGTATAATTTAATTGTAAACAATAAAAATTCAGTTACTCGAGCTTGGTCAACTGTCATTGCCCAAGAAAGACAAAAATCTAAAATATTAGAACCTCTGGAAAACTTAACCCGTGAATTTGTGGGTGTCGAAAGTGATATTTTAATCCAAATAACGTCTTTAAGATCCTCTATTTCACAGATTGATCAATCTAGGCCGGATACCAAATCTCTTGAAATGATTGAAAATATGGGAACGAAGTTGTTAAAGGGTTTAAGCGTTTCTGTAGAGGCTTACCCTGAGCTAAAATCATCCGCAGCATATCTTAAGTTAATGAATGAAATAGCAGAACAACAGGAAGAAGTAGGTGCTGCTATTCGTATTTTCAACCGAAATGTTGAAATTATGAACAATTCAATTGAAGAATTCCCTAACAGCCTAATTAACAGCGTCCTCAATAAACAGCCCAGGATAGATTCATTTAGTGATAGTAAAAGTGAAGCTAACTTTGAATTCAAACCTAACTTATAACGCTATCTAGTTTGTTGAAAGGGATGTCACATGAATAATATTGATAACGACCAACCTAATGAGTATTTTAAAAATATATTCTTTTTTTGGAAGCATTTTAATGCCTTCACTTCATCAGAGTTTTCTAGAGAATCAATGTCATTAGAAGATAGGAAAAAGTACTCAATATTTCTTCTGTTTGGTGGAGACAAAGATTATTTTGAACTCGGATCTATATTACAAGATACACAGCTAAAGTTGAAAAACAGTGGAAATAGCCAAGTAACAGTATCTGAATTAATTCAACCATATTTAGATTATGGAAAACCGATTAGTTTTGATGTTAAAGCGATTGCTAGATCAGTAATTCAACCTATTATTAAAAGCATTGCTTTAGTTTTATTGACAGTTTTTATAGTCTCAATCTTCACTAAAGGTTTCGAAGGTTTCAGTCTTTCACTTCCTTTTTTTATTCCAGCCGCCTTTTTTATTTTGATCTGTATGAAGTATCTAAAACTGGTAAATATCGTTAGTAAACAAATTATAAAATACGACAGCCTAAAAGATAGCGGGTTAACTTCCAAAAGCCAATTAAAACAACCTTTATTTCAATGGCTTAGTAGTAACATGGAAGGGTTTAATCGTGGAAAAATAGAAAATTACCTAACTGAAGTATATCTCGCAGAAAAGAATATCGAGGATGAAAAGTTAGAATATATCGCTTTCAAATACACCAGCGTCGTATCGTCCAGTAAAGACAGAAATGGTAAGACTACCTATGAAACAGATACTTATAGAGGTATTTTGCTTCCATGTAGTGGCTTAGGAAAACTTGCCATTTCTCCTGATAAAAAAGTAAAATCCAAGTTAACTGAGTGGACAACCGTCTCCCAAGACTTTAATAAACGCTTTAATATTTGGTGCGATCAAGAAATGGACGCATCAAAACTCCTGTCTCCTGCCACCATTGCAGATATAGAAAAGTTCGATAACGTATTGGGTAGCCTAAATATCTTCACATCTCCAAGTGGAGATATATGTCTATTATTTAAGGCAGATTTTGAAGAAAAGAAATCCCAAGGAAAGCTTTCATTAAGTGAACCCCTAGCATTTTTAACCTCATTAAATGAAGATAATTCAAGTCCTACTCTCACTCATGTTTTAAATTTAATAATGAAGTTAATGGCGCAAATTAATGTAGATAAACCAAACCCAATAAGAGACTTCATAAACGATCTACCTGAGGAAAATCAACCTAACTTTAAACCAGGGCGTATCCAAGCAGAAGGTGAGAATGCAGTAGAGCGGTTTTTTTCAGTTATGCCTCAATTAATGGAAGACATGAAAAAAGCTAAGGAATCTAAAAAATAGAATAAGGTACTAGCGCCAGATTTCGCCTTATGCATCTAAGGCACGATACAAAATCTGGCCCTCACCTTTTTAAGCCCAAACCATCAAGACGAACAACTCAGGTGTGACGTTCCCCCCACCGCAAAAAACTCAGGGGGTTTTAAGCGATAGTATTTATCCTCCACTTCCTTCGACTGCTCGGCATAGGGGTTGGTCATCACCTCTTGCAGCTCTTTAATTAACCCGTAATTACCGCCGGTGGCTTGCTGATAGGCCGGCACCAAAAACCACTCTCGCAAAATATATTTTGGATTCACCAATTTCATCTGCTTTGAGATTTCCTTAATGGATCGGGGCGCCATGGCATTTTCGCCACAGGTTCTATTGAGGAGGGTTTTCCATTTTGCCAACCACTCTTCCCAACGCTTATCTGTCTCTTGTGTATCTTGGGTCGAGCTAATGTAAAAACTTTTCTTAAGTGAGCTAATGTTGTCGGGGATATTGGAAAGTTCGCGGAAGAACATCGTGTAATCCAGCGGAGCTTGCAGCATGAGGGTTTGCAACTCGCTAACCAATTCGTGAAAAAGTGCCTTAGACACTTGTTTGTCAGCTTCGGTATTCAAAGTGCCTTCATGCAAATCCAAATCAATATCCAACCCTAATTTAGCTGCCCACATTTTATCCAATTGGGTTTGCATGACTTGCGAGAATTCACTTTGAATTTCGTCTAGGGCTTTTAGATCGTCCTGATTTGATGCCAGCAAAGACCGTAACGACAAACAAAACATATGGAAATTGCTTTGCGCTGCGTTGGGTTGATTCATGAACGAGAAGTGCTGACCGCCCCCGGTCCAAGGCTGGTATTGAGGGTTAAACACATCGCAAAAACCAAAGGGGCCGTAATCCAGGGTAAAGCCTCCGGCGGCACAGTTGTCGCTATTAAAGTTACCTTGGCAAAAACCAACACGAATCCAGTTGGCCACCAGAGATGTCAGGCGGTTTTGAAATTCCCGCGCCAGCAACAGCACTTTTTCTGCTGTTGTGAGTGTGCTGGTGAGTTGCTTATCGATCACGTCTTTGTACTCACGCTCTATCAAGTGCAGCACAATTTTTTCTAATTCGTCTTTCGCTTTCGGGTGTTCGTTTTTACGGGTACGCCGAGCGAAAAGTTCCAGCTGGCCCACACGAAGGAACGATGGGGCCACGCGGGTGGAGATGGCCACCGCTTCAGATATCATCATGTCGGGATTCTGTGCACGCGAGCCTTCTGAGTACCATGGGCGTTGTACCGTATCTGTTTTGGAAACATACAAACTCAAAGAGCGCGATGTGGGCACACCCAACGCGTGCATGTGATCCTGCGCTAAGAACTCGCGAATACTAGAGCGCAACACCGCGCGACCATCCGCACCACGACAATAAGGCGTACGCCCGCCCCCTTTAAGCTGCATTTCCCAGCGTTGGCCGTTGATCACGGCCTCAAGCACAGAAACGGCCCGACCATCGCCATAACCATTGCCAGTTTGGAACGGGCACTGCTGGGTGTATTCGGTGCCATAAATAGAAAGCGCATAACCCGTGGCCCAACCCACCTTGCGCATGGGCTGGGGAGCTTGTGAAATGTCGCCAGAGAACATACGCATGAAGTCAGGTGACTGTGCCATATCATCCGCAAAGCCCAGCTCACTAAAAAAGTTCTTGCTGTGGGCTATATACTCAGGGTCTTGAATGGGGGTTGGGGTAACCGGAACATAATGGCCCGAGAACACTTGGCGCGGCATGTGGTCGGCACCGTTTTCTGTGCCGTCAGGGTCACAATTGAGTGTGTTCATTAGGGAGTAGTTTGCCAACTTGGCAAGGTCATCGAGGCTTGAAATCGTTGAGGGGGATTTCACTGGCTGTTTGTTTGTCATAGTGGGCTTTTCATAGTGAATTGTGCCAAGGCTCATATAAATAGATTTTAATACTTTGTATTTTACCCCTTTATTTGTGCCGATATCTGTATTTGTTGCATCCCCCTAGATTAATACGCTACACAGACAGCAGGATTTAACTTAGTGACCCCAACAAGGCTTTCCCTTATGCCTTTCCTTTATGGCTTAAGTCCGTAGTTAAGGCCCTAAAAAGAATAATGACTTTGAGTTAAGGCGCTGTTTATTAAAGCGGCTATTTAAAGCTGTTGTCTAAAGATAATTTGATAAGATTTCGTCATAATGCCCTTCTGCTTTTAGTTTTGTCAGGTGTTGATTAAAGCGTTTGATTAATTTGGAGTGAGTGTTCTTTTTAACCCCAAGGTAATGCGAGCCAACATTAACAGGGTGAGGCAATATTCGAATTTTATCCGTGATGCCCATTTTCCTTAGAGTGGTTATTCCAGAAATTTGATTATCTATAAAAGCGTCTCTTCGCCCGGTCATAACCAACCTAAAATTTTGTTCAGCCTCGCCGTCAATGGCCTGAAATTCCGATCGGCCTCTGGCCCTATCAAACTCACTCCCGTAACTCCAACCCACCTTGGTAGCAATTGTCTTACCGGTTAAGTCTGTAATAGACAAAAAAGGGAAATCTTGTTTATTTCGAACAAACAGCACCACTTTAGAGTCGTAAAATGAATTGGAATAGTCGAGCTTTTCAGACCTTTCTTTTGTCTTATAAATACCCACCACAATGCCTTTGCCCTCATAGGCATGTAGCAAAGCGCGTTTAAATGGGACAGCTGACAATTCGTATTGAACGCCCATATCATCAAAAACAGCCGTCACTATATCAAAATACAGCCCTAGTGGCCGGCCCTTCTCAGCATAAGAAAGCGGTGGCGCCCCTGCGTAGAAAATGAGGTTTTCTGCCATGAGCAACATAGGTAAAAACGCCACAAGGGCTACATTAAGCGCTTTAATGAATCTGGGCATAAGCTGTGCCTATCTTGAACTGTATTCCCTCTTCAAATTATAGATTAAGAAATTGAGCACCACTTGATATATAAGCCCTGCAGGGGATCAAAGCCCCTAATCCACATATTAAAGGCATCAAATTTTGACATTACGCTGTAAAGGCGAGTATATTGCCCGCGTCGAATTATTTCGATTTCGTTCTCGGGGCGGGGTGCAATTCCCCACCGGCGGTAAAGAATTATTTCTAAGCCCGCGAGCGCCTTTAAGATGTTTCTTTTAGGGTCAGCAGATCTGGTGTGATTCCAGAGCCGACGGTGATAGTCCGGATGATAGAGAGCGTGTCAGACAACACCTACTAAGGGGCCGCTATCTGCGTGTCCTTCCGTAATAGGTGCACCGTAACAAGGTGTATTTGCCTGTCCGTTCGCCCTGATTCACATTATATGTATAGGATTTTATAATGAATCAGAGCTCAACGAATTTTACGCCAGCCACTAAACGCATTGCCTTTTTACATGCCACTTGGCACGAAGACATTGTTTTAAACAGTCTGGATGGATTTAAAAAAGAGTTAACCAGCCGCGGTTATGATGCATCACTGATTGATGTGATTCCGGTGCCCGGTGCCTTTGAAATTCCCCTACAAGCACAACTACTTGCAAAAAGCGGTCAATACTCGGCTATTGCAGCCAGTGCCTTAGTGGTAGACGGAGGAATTTATCGCCATGAGTTTGTATCGCAAACGGTATGCAATGCGCTGATGCAAATTCAACTGGAAACCGAAGTGCCGGTATTAACCGCAGTACTGACCCCCCATAACTTTCATGAACACGCAGAGCACCTTGAGTACTTTAGCAAGCATTTCATTAAGAAAGGCAGCGAGTTAGCCAATGCTTGTGATCAAGCCATTCAGCTAACCGAAAAAGCTAAGCAGGACTGTAGGTTTTAGCGGCGCAGTTGTGTCGCTAGACTAAAAAGCAGGGGCAGTGATTGTGTAACAACAATCACGCCCCGAATATCAATCCCAACAACACTAACACCAGTATGATTATGTGTAGGCGAGAGGTATGCCTAGCAAATTTATTTAATAGTGGTGGTGAGCCCATGGACTTTACCGCGCTAAACGCTTCTTGGGCCTGATTAAATACCTGCGGGCTTACTTCCATTTTATTTCCTTTAGCAATTTCCTCCCGTAGCGCTTCAATTTCTTCAAGACTCAAGAAATTTAAATAGGGCTCGCCCTCACTGTGACACAGGATAATTGAATAAATTAAATCTTCATGGGTAACAGGGGTAGCACCACAAGAGCCACATATTTCATGGGCCTCGGGTTTACTGTTACCGCAATATATACAAAAGCTTTTCATGTTTGGTTTTCAACTTTAGCAATTCAACTTTGAATCATGGGCCTATTCATTTTAACAGTAGGATAGAACCAATCTGGCACCCAATATAGTTACCTACCCTATTCTTCAAATAACGATTTAAACCTCTCTCCAAGTAAATATTTAAGCGACTCTTCAAATAATCCTGCATGAAAAATCCAGTTCAACAAGATTGATCGATGTCAGTGTCAGTTCAAGCTCTTGGTCTAATTCATAGCCTGCTATGCCGCGCATTTTTACTTCCATTGCTAGTTCAGGCAGCATGATAACCCCTCGGTCGTCGCGCTTATCAACCACCACTCCGCGATAGACTTTGTCTGGGTGCTGCTGCATGTACAACAACGTCCAATGACGGTTGCTAAGGCGTTCTGCCCTTGCGGTATTGCCCCCGCCCAGTTCTGCCTCGCTCATGCGGGCTAACATATCGGCTTCGCTCATTAACGGGGTACCACTGATGAAAGCACGAAGTTGCTGATGAACCAACAAATCTGAATAACGACGTAACGGGCTGGTGGCGCGAGTGTAGGGCTCTAGCCCCAATCCAAAATGCATGCCCGGCTCTAGGTACAAGCCAGAGCGTTTAAACTGTTTACGGTAGCTAAACATCTGCGCCATGGTCTGTGGGGTGGTTTCTTCGTCGGGTGCTGGCTGAGAAACAAAAGGCGCTGGGATATCATGCTCAATCAAATATCTTGCCACGGCTTCGCCCGCCATCAGCATGGCATCTGTTACCATGTCGCGGCTTTGCAAACTGGGTAAATCTTTTATCTCCACGGTGTACTGGGTTGGTTTTTCTGCATTGAGTTTTTGCGGCGCACCTAGGTGGTAAATATCGCCATCAATCTTTGTATTAATTTTCACTTCTGGCAAATTAATTTGCGCCGCCCCTTGGGCCAGCCTGCGAGCTCTAAACACCTCGGTGAGCGCTCGTAACTCACTAAACGAATCAATTGCGTCATTGGCTTGGGAATAACTTAAGCGCTGAACACGCACCCAACTTGGGATTATTTTTAAACACGTTATGTTGCCGTCTTCAGTCACGCCAATTTGAAACGAAAGGGCCGGCGAGATTTCACTGAGCCCTAGCCCTAAGATGGTGGTGACGCCCTCGGGCAACATGTGAACCACCTGCTCAGGTAAATAAAGATTGGCACCACGGGAGCGGGCCTCAAGATCCAGCGGCGAGTCGGGCTTAATGAGAGCAGCCGCATCGGCCACGTGCACCCAGATAGTATTACCATCAAGGCTGATGGCATCGTCTGGGTCGCTGCAATTGTCATCATCAATGGCAAATGTTTCAAGGGCCGTTAAGTCTTCTCGTGGCTCTTCTAATAACTGGGGGATGTCTATATCAGGCTCGGTTGTGGCGCAATTAAAGCGCGACGGATACGGGTTCACCGTTTGGGTCCATAAACCCAGCTTAAGTAACAACTTATGGGCCTGTTCTGGCACGGCTTCAATATCAAGGGCTTTTAACGTGCGGCTAACAGATGCCTTGCCATAGGCGATGCGCTCCACATCGTTTAATTGGGCGAAGTCGTCTGGCAAAATTTCATTATCACGCACCCGTTGAAGGTAGTCTTGCCAGCGAGTGGCCTCTTGCTCTTTCTCATTGCGCTTGGCAAAAATGGCTTCTACATCGACGGCTGTGCGCGCCACCACCTGATTTATTGAACCGCTAAAATAGGTGTCTTCATTCAGCACACACCAAGCATGCCAAACGGCTTTTGGGGTGGTTTCGCCATACATTAAATCAGCCACATCACTTAAGGCTGCGGCTTCGCCCTGCAATAATTCCCAAGCGTCTTGTACATTGCCTTCAGGCTCTGGTTGTAACTGGCCCAAACTTTTTAAGGGCCCTACGTGCAGAAGTTGAATGTCTTTCTCACGCACGTTAACTGTTTTTCCACTCTCCAGCTGAATGGATATTTTCGCCCCAAGCTCTAAAACCAGAGCAGGCGCCTGTTTATAAAGTACTAAAGCGTGCTTCGCAAAATTCATGACGGGTCCTGTTGAAATTGAGCTAATAATGTCTAGCGAAATACGAGGGGCCATGCCCCGCTAACACGAAAAATCGAGTGCCAAATCTTGTTTTATGCGGTTAAGGCAAGAAGCAAGAGCGGGCTCTAATGGCACTCATGGTAGGGATATTTCGCAGACAAAACGTGGATTATAACAAATTCTTGTGTGGGCAGGTTGAATTGTTACAGGCCGTAGGAGGATTGTAGGGTTAGCCATAAAACGCGCGCACATGGGGTTGGATGGAAATAAGCCATATATCTGTAATAAGTAATTTGGGCAGCGCACTCAACTGAAGGTTTTCTAGAACGAAAGCCAGGCCGATATAATCGCTACTCTCATAAATTGAAAGTGATAGGTGACTGTTGACGTTGTTAATTCGCGATGACAACTATTGAAGTAATGGATGCGTACATATTTATTAACTTAATACATTACTGCACCCGATTCCTTGGGAGAAATTTACACAGTCGCTTGACGGAGAAAACCTAATGGGTGATCCCGGTGTCTGTTCAACGCATAAAAAAGCCCTACGGACACAGCGCGCGACGCAGTGATAGTAAGGCGTACTTTCTACAGGGATTAATGATTCTCTTGGCTTTGGTATGACGTCTAGAGTTAAACTAAAGAAACTTAATTTAACTCTAGACGATCATTTTTATAGCGCCACTAAGGTGGGTGCCTTATTAGTTTCATTAGCCTCTATTGAATTCCGGTAACTATATTTTCTTGAAACTCAAGGACACTGTTGTCAAATACATCATTGCTAGCAGAACGCCATCAAAAATAAGGGAGACATTTAGTATTCCACTCTCAACCCCAGTATAAATTGTCAACCCTGCTGTCATTTGTGAAATTAAATTAACAATTAGCAAAACAAGGAATAAAGAGCGACATACATTCACATAAAAAAACAAACCTACTAAATTACAAGCTGTAATGGCAAACATCACCCAATAGGTAGATTCTGGAGCTATAAAAAAAGCTTCAAACCCTGAGTAACTTAATAACTGCAAGCTTTCTTCAGACACCCAATACTTATAAGAATAAGGAAATATAAACCACGCTAAATATAACCCTAAATTCACTACAAGCATTATTCTAAATATACCATTCATAATTTCATCACCTACATTCCTCTGGTGGCTTTTCACATAAAGCGGGGTATCTTTCACAAAGTTTACTTTTACTATCGACAGGTTTCCACGGATCAGGTTTCCCTATCGCTGGGTCAAATGGTTTAAATAAACCTGCGCCCTTTCCTATTATTTCCTTAATAGCATCCTGAGAAGGAGAATTTCCCCTTCCTTCCCTAACGGACCAATTAGGGTTCGCAGTATTAGGCGTTCTCCAAGAAGGTATTGCTGGAGTTTGCCAATTTGGATTACTGGAATTACGATTTCCAGGCCTTATAACATTTATCATATTATTCATAGCTGGTGGCACAATATAGTTTACCCGACTACCAGGCCCCCTATTTGTTCTTTCTCCAAACGGATCAATATACACCGGAGCTGGGGTCAGGTCTTGCCTTTTGCGCCATTCACTATTCGGCTCACTCTGGAATAGTGTAACCCAAACTGTAAACCCACCTCCTTCATGCTGAACTGCCCTGACTCATAGGCCTCTAATATACCTTTATTACGATCAGGGTTTTTATCCATAATTTCTTGCAAGGTAAAGGTTGCCAACGTGCGCTGCGCTCTTGGCACTTCGCTTAAATCAACATCCATGGCGAGTGCTTTATCTTGCATCTTTTCTACAAATTGATCAGACCCGAGGTAAAGCTGATTCTTTAATTCGTCCATTGGGTTAGGCTGGTTTTTACCCGCTTTAACAAATTCTCGGTATTGCTTGATGGCAACCTTTTTTGTCTTAGCAAATTGGGACAGTATCCAATCGGTATTAAGCCAAGTTGGCTTATCCACTTGAGCCACTGTTGCGCGATAGCTGCTCCATTTCCAATCTTTAGCACTGCGTACCATTTGTGCCCGCACTGGGTTTAAAACGAGGTAACGCACTAGCTCTAATAAGTAAGCTTGCTGCTCCACTAATATGGCCTTATATCGCCCTTGATATATATGCCCCACCCGTTTATGACTTCGGTTAAAGTCTTGCGTGTAAACCCCGTTTAACTGACGCATACCTTTTGCTAGATTGCCGTCGGGCGTTTCAATTAATAAATGGTAGTGATTACTCATTAAGCAATAGGCATGTACTACCCAATTAAAGCGCTGGCAAACATTTTCCAGTACATTTAAAAACTGTTGCCGGTCGGCATCCGTTAGGTAGATATCCTGCCGAGCATTACCACGACTGGTTACGTGGTAAAGAGCACCTTGAAACTCGATTCTTAGGGGGCGCGACATGGGGCAACCTTTATTTAAGGACTTAAATAAAGGTTAGTTGGTTTTCAAGAAAAGGCAAAACGCAAGACCTGACCCGAATGGCACTGCGGGGGATAGCTTATTCATTTGTTATACTATACTTTCCCTCAGTAAATAACCTGACACTTCTCCACTATTTATTAAGAAATTAAGGATGACTAGGACATCAGACATTAATTCTGGTGATTTTCTGACGTCAGCCCTTTTGTCATATAAATATTTTTTAATAAATGTATTTAGGTGATAAATAGTCCCATCATCTAAGTCACTATCAGCTAAACTGGAGTTTTCCTTAAAAATTTTTGCGAGCCAATAAATACCATCCGTTTGGAAGTTACCTCCTATTCCATTTAATAGTTTTGCTATCGAGAATAAGGTCGAAGGGGAGCTGGGTAGTTTGTCTACCATATCGCTAAAAAATCTTACATTTCTCTCTTTAAATGTATGCCAGCTTTTCGCTTCTGGCTTCCATTGCAATGCAAATAAAAATGCCTTGATTATTTCGTCATTGCGGTAGCTGAAGTTCTCATCTTGAGAAAGCTCTATCACTTTAGGTTTGAACAGTTCCCATACCTGTCTCTTATACACATCTCCGAGCCCACGAGACTCCTGAGCATCT
>OLHJ01000191.1_pt1 | contig 22763 bp, 26 predicted proteins | sample 1609491 | NCBI WGS metagenome assembly OLHJ01 (sample SAMN05416861, study PRJEB24817) | seawater metagenome | isolation source: Sea water | place: Canada:Atlantic | collected 2013-11
ACCGTGCCAATTTTGGCGTGGTTTTTTGTTTTTATGAAGAAATTGAGCTTGCTCAATGTTTTGGAATAGAATGAAAAATACGCAGTGTAAACTGCGTGATTTCTTATTTGCATAATTGAAGTACATGGAGATCACTTTAGGTAATCTCCCATGCTCCACAATTAATACACAAAATAGACTTGTTTATTAGAAAATGATTTAATAAAAAATATCCTTTTTTTTTCTTTAGCAATATAAATGTTTAACTTAATTGTGTTTTTATTAAACAATAATAAATATTTGTTATACATTCGCATAGAATTTAAATATATAAAACTATAAATCATGAAAAAATTACTTTTTATTTTTACAATTACAATGACTTTGGCCTTATCTAATAATGCTACTGCACAAGGAACAATAGTAGATGTTGCTGTTGGCAACGACGATTTCTCAACTCTAGTTACGGCTTTAAAAGCTGCAGATTTAGTTGGTGCTTTGCAAGGAGATGGACCATTCACAGTTTTTGCACCAACAAATGATGCTTTCGCTAAAATTGATTCTAAGACACTAAATTCTTTATTAGAAGAAAAAAATAAAAAAGCATTGGCAAATATATTAACCTATCACGTAATTTCTGGAAAGATAACTGCCACAGATGTTGTAGCAGCTTTAAAAAAAGGTAACGGAATGGTAGAGTTAAAAGCATTAAATGGGCAGGTTCTGACAGTAATGCAAAAAGATGATAAGATATGGCTGAAAGACGTTAATGGAAATTATAGTGAAATTATTGCTACGGATGTTATGGGTAGTAATGGTGTAATTCATGTTATTAACTCGGTTGTTATGCCGGAGTAATTTGAAATTAATTGTTATTAAAAAAGCCTCGAATATCGAGGCTTTTTTCATTTAACCTTTTAAGGCTTTATTTCTTTATTAAATCTTAGAGCGCTTACAACCACTTCTTTCTTCTAAAATATAATAATAAAAGTATTCATTATTAAATTTCATCCCTTACCCTTTTATTAGATACCATATATATCATTGCACTAAGAAGAAAACCAACATTACTCCTTCTGAGTTATTTTGTTCTTTCTTTTCAAGCTTGTTTTTTTTCTTCAATATCATTTTTATAAACTATAGTTCTGTATGGGAAAGGCACTTCTATACCTTCTTTCTTGAATCGGTCAAAAACAGACCTTAGAACATCGCATTTTAAAGCATAGGCATCATCATTGTTGCTAACCCATACATAGGCTTTTAGTTTTAATGCAAAATCAGCTAATTCTATTAATCTAACATTAACTGCAGGTATGTTATTAAGCTTATCTTCTTCACTTCTTTTATCAAAGAAACTAGCATGTTTCATACTTTCTTCCCGAATTATACTAGTAGCTTTTTCAATACAGGAATCATAGCTAATACTAAAAACAATATGCATCCGGATTTTCTGATCAATGATATTGCTGTTGATAATTGTATCATCACTAATAATCCCATTAGGTATAATTACTCTTCTATTCTCGTAATTACGAATAATGGTATGTCTTAAAGTGATCTCTTCCACTACGCCTTTAGTTGAATTTAAAAATTCTATTGTGTCATTTACTCTGAAGGGTTTAAAAATAAGTATAAAGATTCCGCTAATTATATTGGAAAAAGCTTTTTGTGAAGCAAAGCCAATTACCATTGCAATAATTCCAGCACCAGCAAATAAAGCAGTACCCAAAGTTCTAAGATAGGGTATCTTTAAAAAGATAAAAATAATAGCTATTGTATAAATAAGAATACTAACCGAATTTTTTAAAAATGAAAAATTGGTAGGGTCCGCTTTTAATCTTTCCGAGTACTTTACTATAAATAGGTTTAACAATTTTCTAATTATAATGGAAGCAATAAAAGCAAGAAGTAAAGTTCCAAAGATCATTATGCCGTAATAAAAATAACCTGAATTCATAGTGAAATATTTATTGCAATTTATAACTATTCATAATTTTAAAGGGACCTTTAGAAGTCTCAACTTGACTATGGTCAAATAGATCATCAGGTGTTTTTGTTGTTTGAATGCAAAAAACGAATCCTAATTTAGTTCTCATTGATTTAGTTTTTTTTCTTTTTTTTACCCTTTTTGTCCTCCTTATGAATCATTTTTCGCACAGTCCTTCCAGGAACAATTCTGGTAAATCCATTAATTAAACCTTGAAGAATATAATTAATAGGTGAGCGATTTATGTTCCGTTCGGATTGATATTCGGCATCTAAATATTTGTCTTCATCGGGTAAATTATTTGGCCGAATGGCAGAATTAGCAATTGCAGAAAGTATAATTTTTTTGTTAGATTTATTTTCGTCCGTTTCTTTAATTACATTAATTTGTAAGTCGCTATAATCAAATACTAGTTGGTTTTGGGAATGAGTAGGACCTGCATTCATATGTAGATTAATTCGGTGCATTTGTCCAGAGACCAATTCTACACCAGCCAAGGGTTTTAAGGTTGGGTTTAAGTTTGTTAAGTCCATTCCTCCAACATCTAAGTCTAATAAAAACGAAGTATTATTATATGGAACAGTTAGATCCAAATTAATTTCAGCCTTCCCTTTAAGGCTAGCATTAATAGTAGCATTTAATTCGCGCTTGCTTATTTGTTGTTCGGGCATATTAGTAAGGCCCCTAATAATTCCATTAATTTGCTGAATTTCAATTGACCCTGATTCGTTTTTATTAAGACCAAGCTCCCTATAGGTTAAAGAAGAATTCGAAATTTGAATGGAGTCTATTAGTATTGCAATAGGAATAGAGTTAATAATACCTTGAAACAATGGTTTTACTGTATCTGGAGGCCTAGAAATATTCTTATTTCTTTGTAGTTTAATGTCTAGTTCGTCAATAAAAATTTTTTGGGCATCAATATCTAATTGTGTATAAAAATTACTGGATGGCTCCATCTTATGTATACTAATCTCTTTAACATTTATCTCAATTATATCATTTTGTACACCAAGGCGTTCACTTACTTCGACCCAATCTATAGAATATCCTAAGGAAATATCATTCAATAAAATCTCTTTCTCCATTAGGTTATAATGAAAGTGACCTAATTCAAAATGTGTATAATCGTTAATTTCAAGTGTAATGCCATCTATATCTACATTTAAATCACCTACTTGAAATGGAATTAGATGATTAAATTTCAAAGAATCAGTTTCTATTTCAGTTGCCAGTATATTAATTTGTTTTACCTGCCCTTTTATTCTTTTTGAAATGGGATCTAATAAAACAATGGAACCATTTTGAATGCGAAAACTGTTTAGAGCAACACGGGACAATATATCGCCAAACATTACTTGTAGGCCTTTTCCGCTAGCTCTTTTTGTAGTATCTGCACTTGGTGTTATTTCAAACAAAGGTTGTTCAAAAGCAATCTCATTTATATTTAAACTTTTACCAAATAATAAATCTCTCCAAACCAAACCATTAAGGGTGGCATACTCTACCTGTCCTGTTATTAAGGTTCCAACTCCAGGGTTTAATGGCTCAATACTAACTTCGTCTAAAGTAATCCCTTTAAAAAAGGTATTTAAATCAAAATCAGAATAAGTAATGTTGTAAGCTCTATCAGGATCTGAATTTATTCTATCCAGAAACCTTGATTCAATCCTCCACTCTATACCCTTTATAATCAAGAATAGTATTCCTAAAATTACGAGAACCCAAATGCTTATTTTTTTCATATTGATAAAACTTTATTTTTCTTAGAAAAGATAAGTATTATTTTTCGAAAACCAGCTTTTCAATTAATCATTAAATCTCATCTCTTACTCTTTTAATAGATGCCATATATATAATGGAAAAAATTTCATCTTTTAAAAACGCTGTAAGTTCAGGTTTCATTTTTTGAGCTTTTTCAGTTAAAGTAACCATCTTTTCATTATTCTCAGGATTGTTTGGATTTTTTTTCTTTATTCGGATTACCTCTAAAAACTCATCCATCCATTTTCCGTAGCGAATCATAAACTCTTGCTGCTCTGCATTTAATTTTAATATTTCTGAAGGCTCATTAAAACTTGCTAAAGCATTTGTTCCAACCATAGAAGCTGCACCAGTTAAGCCAAGGATTTTTAAAAATTTTCTTCTGGAAGATTGTTGTTCGGACATTGGTTTTAATTTTTAAACTGAATTAAAATATATTTTTTTCTCTGCTCTACAATTAAAAAAAGCCTGCAGCAAATTTGCAGGCCTTTTGCTTAAAAGTGTTATATAATAATTATTCTGCTAATGTTCGCATATGGTTTACAATTAACCATCGATCCTCATCGTCTGGCATTTTTTTTGTGTATTCTGGCATATCATCTCTACCAAATGTAGTTTTATAAAATAATTCCCCATCGGTTTGAGATTGATATTCTTCGCTAGAAAAGTCTCCTAGTTCCCCTTCTTGCTCATTGGCTTTTGGTCCATCTCCATAGCCTTCTTTACCATGACAAGACTTACAGTGTTTTGCATATAAGGATTTCCCTATTCCTTTATCGACATCTGCATCTATAGGATTTTCCATAGTCACATACTTTTCTGGCACTTCCCATTTTTCTTGTACAAAAGAATATAAAGCAATGGTGACAATACCAATAATTGTTAAAATTTTGAATGTTTTCATATTTTAGTTTTTAGATTTAGATTTAGAAATTTTAAATAAATTGACAATTAAATATACGATTAATCCCCAGATTCCTAAAATTAACAAATTTGGAAATATCAATAAGAATATTGGAGTCTTATTTCTTGAAGACCACATGGTTCTTTCATCGAATGTGGATTCATCTACAATGAGAGTTCCTATAGGAGCATTAACGATTGCTTTTACAGTTCCATAATCATCGCTATCGTTTAGAACTACTTCTAGTGTTAGGATTCCATCTATTCCAGGTATTCCTTCTTCAATAGGCACAGTAATAAACCCATCATCATCAGTACTATTAAATTCTTCCCCAAGAATTAGTGGGCCAAATAAGCGTTGCACTCTAATTGTTAAGTCTTGTTCTATAAGAGGTGTATCTGTTTTGGAGTCTGTTAATCTTGCTTTCATATTATTAACACTATCCTTTACTACCATTTTAGCAGTTAAATCAGCATTTTTAAAGCTAACTCCTTTTTTAGCTTTTTTAAATTTCTCGTTTCCTTTAAATGAAAATAATAGATTATAAAAACCTGTTGAATCTGACTGTATCGCATTCAAATTTTCAATTATAAATTTACCTTCTCCTTTCCAATTGGTAATAATTTTACCTAGCTCTATATTTTCATCTTCCAGTTCATTAAAAACAATTATTTCAATATTGGAAACTTTAATATTTTGCTTTTCAATTTTTGAAGTAGCTACAATATCCAAATAGGATATGCTATCCATTATCTTTACATATTGCGCCTTTAGTCTTACCTTATTCTTCTTAGCAGTTTGCGCATGTAAGGTTTGAAAATTTGTTGCAAATACAAATACACCAAGTATTGCAAGAAAAATAAATCTAGTATTTAATCGATTTTTCATAGTCTAGTGTTTTATATCGGTTTCTAATAATTCTTTTTCTTCCGCAGTTCTTTGAATTGGTATTACTGGTAAATACCGTACCAAAAGAGTAATAATCAAAAGTGCGGCTGCCAGAGTTGCGACAGTAATAATCCATTCATGCATACTAGGAAAGTAATGATGCCAAGATTCTGGAACTCCTTGTATGGGTAAAAAAGGGTGTAATAAGGTTGGTGTGATTATTATATAACGTTTCCACCAAGAACCAATAACTACTACCATTCCAATAATAAACATAGGCAATGGTTTTCTTCCCTTTTTAAATAGCAGTAAAATAATTGGAAGAATTAATCCAACAATTGTCACCAACCAAAAAAGGTAGGAATAGCTTCCAGTAAATAATGTTCTTAAATGAATATCCTCTTCTTTAGATGGTGTAAATGCAGGAATTAAATATTCATTCATATTAAAATAAAGATAAATAAGACAGGCCAAGGCTAATAACTTTCCTAGTTTATCAAAATGAAAATCGGTAATATAGCTTTCCAATTTTTTTGTTCTTCTTACTACATATACCACTGCAATTAAAGCAGCTACACCAGCTACAAATGCTCCCGAAATAAAATACGCTGGCATGTTTGTGCTATTCCAACCTGTTCTATAGGTTGTTGAAAATAACAATGCATCAATTGTCTGTAACATAATACTAATAGGAATTATCATTAAAGCGATAATTTTAATAGATTTAGTTTGAATTGCTTTTTGTGCTTTATTTCCAACCCAATTTAAAGACAACATTCCATAGATCTTGCTTAATCTAGGTTTCTCCTTTTTAAAATATTTTTTAAGAATTGCCAAATCTGGCAGTAAAGGAAAATAAAGCAATAGAAAACTTATTGCTATTGTCGTGGGTATGATGATAACATCCCAAGTGATTGGAGATTGCAATCTTGCATAAATAAACAGATATAATAATCTATCTGGTCTTGCCATATCAATCATAATAGTAATACCTGCCATTACAATTGAAGCCAAAGTGATTATTTCTGCTATTCTAACTAAAGGTGTTCTCCATTCGTTTTTTGTAAGCCTTAAAACTGCTACTATAATAGAACCCACAAAACTGGTAGCCACAAAAAACACGAAGTTAGATATATAAATACCCCAAAGTGCGTAATCTCGCATATTGGTAACTTCTTGCCCTTTTATAACTTGATCTATATAAGCAATTATTCCAAAAATAATAATTACCACTAATGCGATTGTCCAAATGACACCAAGTCTGTTAAACTTTTTTGGTGCAAGATCATCTAATAATGTATTGTAATTTTTCATGGTTATTCAGGTTTTTCAACAGATTCAAACTCCTTGTATTTATCCAATCCATCTTTAAAATCATCCGATCTATTTTTAGGCGGCAAATAAAACACACTAGGTTGTGTATTTAGTCCCTCCATTAATCGATATCCTGCTTTATCTTCTAGTAATTTACTTAATCGTAACGTCTCATCGCCATTAGTTACAGTGTCTTCATATTTATCTCCAAAATAGAATACGCCATTTGGACAGGCAGAAACACAATGTGGAAGTTCTCCTTTATCAATTTGATGAGGACAGAAATCACATTTATCTACTGTACCTTTAACACTCGGCATTCCTGCATGTTCTGGACTTGAATTGTGAGGAAGTCCTTCCATATTCATAGTAATATCTCCCTGATCTGGTTCTTCCCAATTAAATACTCTTGCAGAATAAGGGCAAGCTGCCATACAAAACCGACATCCAATACAACGGTCATTATCAATTAAAACCAAACCATCTCTTCTTTTAAAAGTAGCATCTACAGGGCAAACTGTAACACAGGCAGGTTGATCACAATGCTGACAAGTACTGGGCATCCAATAAGGTGCAGTATCTTTAGTCTCTTGCATTTTGTAAACCTTAAGCCATGCATTTTTACCAGTTATATGGTGGTGTTTATTACAGGCACTTACACAGTTTAGGGCATTCTTACATCTTGCCAAGTCGATTACCATGACAAACTTTCTGTTGGGAATACCTTCTCTTATTTTTTTTGAATCTATGGGCATATGTAAATCCTGAGCTGGTTTTACATAGGCTTTATCAATTTCTACTATTTCTCCTTCTGGGGAAAGTAATTTTACTTTTTCTCCAGTTTCTTCTACATCATCTTTCTGAAAAGAAGCCACAGCTAATGCAGTTGCAGAGAATGCTCCTAGAGCAATTCCTTTTTTAAGGAAACTTCTACGGCTATTTTTGGCATTGTTATCTTGTTCTTTCATTTTTAAGAAATAGTTTTTAATTAGCTAAAGGAAAAAGGATTAGATTTTCTTTTTTAGAGAGTGATCCAATCCTTTTAGGTTGGTTGGAAGTTAAGTGTGACACTTTTTCTTCCATTCAATTAATAAATCAATCTATCGTACTAAAAATTGTAAAGCCTTGTTATATTGAATCCTATAAACATCTGATTAATAGCAATATCATTGTCATTAAACATATAATTCCTTTGTGGAACAATTCCGTGATAATTACTTACAAACAGTTGAAAAGCGTGAGCCGATGTTCCAAACTCAACTCCAAAACTCAATCCTGGATGTGGATTGTCTTTTGTAAATTTTGTTAATGGCTGGCTATAATCTATTATAAGTGCTGTATTAGGAGTTATTTTATATCGTCCCCCTAATGAATAAGCAAGCATATCATTTCGCATCGTATTTTCTACCACATTATAATGAGACAGACTTAAAGTACCAGACACAGATAGTTTAGAGTTAAATCTTCTTGCTATAATCAATTGATTAAAAAATGACCATCTATCTTCAACATATTGAAAGAATTCTTTTGAGCGAGCATCCACTGCCCAGTTACCATAATAGGAAAGACTAAAAGGCATTTTCTCTGAACGAGTTTGTCTTAAAATCGCAACCTTCAAATTAAAATCTTGGTACCGATAATCTTTTGTAGTACCAAATCCTATAGTAACTCTTTCGTGTATACCATATGCAAGGCCGATTCTTATATTTGAAGCACCCCACAAACCAGCTCCATCATTTTTATCATCATTGAAATAACCAAATCTGTGCTGCATTTGAACTTCTAAAGCATTTTTACTAAGAACCACATTGGTTGGGTTATCAATAATATAAGAGCTTTCGAAAGCTGCACGTTCTAGTTTTTCTTTTACTTTTTTAGGGATAGAATCATTTTCTTGTACTGCTCCTTTTTCTTGTGAAATCGCAATAAAAGGGAGCATTAAAAAAATGAAAAGTACTGTTATATATTTTTTCATGTCTATTTTCTTAAAAGTTAATTATCTAAAGCTCCTTGATTGATCCAATCTCTTACTAAGTTAGATTTTGATGTTGGCCAACCAGAACCCGGAGGCATTAATTCTACACCATCAATTCCCAATAGAGATTTATATAAAATGCTCGCATCAGCATCAAAAGGAATAACATAGCCGTCTAATAGGTTGTCATATGAATCATCTAGCATATTTGGAGCATCCCCGCCTTCTTTATGACATCCAGTACATTGTACCCAAAGAGGCTCTATATCATCTTGGTAAGAAAGTAATTCTGTTTCTCCATCATCTCCATCCCCAGGCACATAATCATCTTCTGGAAAGGCATCATAATAACATGCGTTTATTGCAAATCCTATGAACACCATCATTAATATTCTAATTAATTTTTTCATTTTAAATGTTTTAAATTAAAAATCTTTGGGTCTTTTTTAAAAGTGCAGATGGTACTAATCTGCACTTTTATAGATAAGATTATTCTTCTATTCTCATTGTAAGGAAGTTCGATTGCCCATGTGCAATTGCAGCATTACCAAATATTGCTAATCCAAAAGGTATGTCTTCACCAAATTCAAATTCTTTATCTGTAGGATCGCCTGTGATTAATTTTCTTCTAATTTCTAATTGCCAACCAGTACCAACATGTTTAGCTTGTACCTGCACTTCAGATCTATGATCATTTCCTTGTCCAGCAGGGTTAATAATAATACTTGGTATTCTTTTGTTACCAAAACCTTGTGAGTAATCTGGATCTCCATTAGGGTTAATAGTTCCTCCGACATAAGTTAATGTTCCATCAACAGCTATTGCAGTCACAGCTTTTGCAGTTTCTCCATCAATTTCAGATTGTTCAATCCAATAGTAATTATCTCTATTTGGAATTACGTACTTAGGGCCTTTCATACCAGTATTTTCGTCTGTAAATGTTTGATTATTTGCATAAGGTGAAATACCTTCATCATTTTTTCTTCCGTTTGCGGAAGCATACCCATTATCATCTTCCCATTGAACGAAACCATCGTCACAAGCTTCTGCTAATGCATGTCTGTCTCTTTTCCAATGCCAGAAATCGGTTAATTCACCTTCATTTTTCATATAGTGTCTGGTCACTTTATTACCAGCATCTTCTTCATCTATTCCTGTTAATGCTAAGGAACCATGACATGTTACTGTACAAGTACCACCTGCAAATCCTTCAGGTTCACCAATAGGAAACATAAAACCAAATTTGTCTTCATAAAACTTATCGTTTACATGATTGGCATATTTGTTTTCTTGTTGCCATTTACTCGTTCCTTCATTAAAAAACCAAGATTCTCGGTCTTGACTATCCGTATCGTCTTCCCATTCGAAAAGAAGATATAAGTATTCACCATCATGACCACCTTTTAAAGAATAGCTATATGCTTCCCCTGTATAAGGATCCATTAAATCGGTTGGCTCCAAACTTGTATCATAATTACTAGATTTATTTAATGTAATTATTCTATCACCAGCAGGAGTAACTGTTGCTGAATTCATTAAAGGTCTAGCTTCACTCCATACTGCATCTACATCACCATCAAAGTTAGGAGCTGTTGAAAATCTCTTAACTAATAAAGTGTCAATACTATATCCAATATCAGGAGCTCCTGGGTCTACATCACAATAATCTGGTGCATCATCATGTGTACAGTTTACAAATAGTGTGGCGATAAATAATGTCGCAAATAATAATTTAATTGTTTTCATAATAATAGATTTTAGATATATTTAATATTTAATTAGGGTTTCTTTAACATTATGTAAATTTCTGTAACATTTGTTACATAAATTATGATTTTTGTCATACTATCAAATATTTTTAATTCAAATCTGACAATTATGTAATTTTGCTATCGGTATTTTGTGATATGTATAAAAAAAACCGCGATTACTTTTATAGCAATTGCGGTTTTTTTTTAATGTTTTATTATATTGATGAAATCAAATAATTTATGATTCCATATATAACAAAAAAAGGAAAGCGAAAAATATAAATTTTTCGCTTTCCTTATGTTTAGAAATAATTCTAAAAAAAGATTTTACTCTTCAATAATCATTGGAACTTGTGCAGCTATACTAGCAGCAACCATTGCTTCAATTTTATTTTCAGCTTGGAAATATTTTGCTGCTTTTGCTGCAGGTAATATTTTTTTAAATTTTTTATAATAAGCCTTTTCAAGTTTAAGAGATGCTGTCTTAAAATCCATCACTTCACTCCAAAGTGCATCCGCTTTTTCATCATTCAATATACCATATTCATCTGCATATTCTTTTATCGCATTAAGCCTTATATTTTGAACTTTTGACAATTCAAAATCATATTCATTATAAAGTTCCCAAAATGGTCCAGATTCTGCTTCAGTTAATTCCATTACTTCAGCAATAACTGCTTTTTTCTCAGTTTTTAAAACCGAGCGAACTACCTCGATATAATCATTTTCTGTTTGTGCAAAAAGACTTAAAGAAATTACACATAGAAATAAAGTAATAATTGTTTTTTTCATCATAATATAAATTTAAAAAATTAGTATCTATTAAATACAAAGATACTTTTTATAAGAAGGTATTCATAAACAATCTTGTATAATAAATCCTATAAGTTAAATCTACGTCAAAAGTAACAGTCTTATATTCCAATATTTTAAAGGGTTTTATATATATAAATTTAGAGAAAAATAAAACCGCAAGACTTTTTACAGCATTGCGGTTTTTAAATTTATTGTATAATTAACTAAAAGTTATTTTTCAGTTTCTAGCTTTTTCTCTTCCCATAATAAGATACCACCTTCCATATCATAAACTTTAGAAAAGCCCATCTTTTTTAATTTTTTTGCTGCATTTGCAGATCTGCCACCCTTTTTACAATAGACGTATACCGGCTTGCTTTTATCTAATGTTTTTACCTTTTCATCAAAATCATCATCTGTTACACAAATATTTTGAGCTCCTTTTAAATGGCTATCCGTAAATTCTTCCTTAGTTCTTACATCTACCAATTGCACCGTATCATTATCATGTACAGCATCGTAAACTTGCTGAGGCGATATTACTTCAATCTCACCAATTAATTCAGAATTTGAAGTTGCTTCTTTACAGGACTGAAAACTAATAGAAAGAATCAGTACGATTATAAACAGTAAATTTTTCATAGGATGGATAATTATGGTTAAGTCCTAAACTACTAACTCCCAAATGTTAAAGTTATTGTAATTTTAATTACTCTTAATATATAGACGCTGAAATTCTAAGAATGTTACAATTCTTAGTTTCAAATTCAAAAAAATAAAGATTTTTAAACTTTTACGGAACAGCCTATTGCTTTTGTTTCCTTAAGGCTCACTTCTTTTCCTGTTAATAATTCATTAATAGCATTTGCTAAAAACCGTTCTTTTACAGAAGAAGCCTTTCTAACATTATCATCAATAGCGCCAATATACTTTACTATTCTTTTACCATCCTCTTTTTGTAATAAATAAACATGAGGTGTTTTGGCAGCGCCAAATTGGGCATATACCATATGGCTTTCATCAAACAAATAAGGAAAAGTAAATTCTTTTTCCTTAGCTTTTTGTTGCATTAAAACAAAAGTATCATCGGGCTGTACATCTGGATTATTAGGGTTGATGGCAATTACAGGGTATCCCTTAGTTTTAAATTCTGCGTCTAAAGCATTAATTCTATCTTCACTAGCAACTGCATAGGGGCAAGTATTACAAGTGAAAATAACAATAAACCCTTTAGCATCTGAGAAATCTGAAAAGGAAACCATCTTATTATCGACGTCTAATAAATTAATATCTGCAACCTCAGATCCAATTTGATAGCCTTTTATAATGGATTCAGAATTAAGGCTTATATAACTACTTAGCATTACAATACTAAATATTGCAATTATTGAAACGGTTAAAATTTGCTTTATTTTCATGGTTTATCTATTTTAAAATTGATTCTAATTCGGTTTCTAATTCTTCATAAGTAAAGGATCGTTCGTAAAATTTTCTTTCGGAATTAGAATATATTACTGTTGCAGGAATTGCTCCACTCCATTTTTCACTAACTTTTGGGATCCATGAGTTTGCATCGGCATCGTCTAATAAAACTACTTCAGACATTATATCACGTTTTTCTACAAAAGGAATTAATTGCTTTTCCAATTGTTCTGGAAAATCTAAACTCACCAATATTACTTTAACTTTTTCCTCTTTGTATTCTGCATTTATTTTTTCAAATGCAGGCAATTCTTTTATGCAGGGCTTACACCAAGTTGCCCAAAAATTAACAACATAGACGCTGTCATTGTTTTTATTTAATAATGGCATAAGTTCTTTAAAACTAAGAATAGGAATCTTAGTTGAAGTATGGGTTTTTGCTATTTTATTATCTGAAGAATTTAAACCTTCTTTCTGATTAGAATCTACTTTCTTTTCAGCACAAGCCAGAAAAAAAAGCATTACTATAGCAATTATTATTTTATTCATCCTTTAAATTTATTCATTTAATTGTAAAATGAAAAGCATTTAACAAGAGATTAATAATATTAGAAATAAGGCCGATATTGATCTACTCTAAAATCTATTGTGGTCATGGATGAATTTTTAGCTTTCATCTCTTTATATTTCTGAAGACTACCCACTGCCCTATTGGCTGCTCCTGAAGGCGCTGTTAATGATACCGTTTTAATTTTTCTTGTAGTCTTTGGAAGCACAAATTCATGTATCCTAGGCACTTCATTTATAATTACTTCTAATTTACATTCATAATCTTTTAAATGCTTTCTGAAAAAATATTCAGGTCCATTTTTACTATTTCCTCCCGTAAACAATAAGGTGTCAATTTTCGGATACTTCTTCAATACTCCTATAACATCTCGAAGTTCCACATCCTGCATTCCGATATCTGAAGCATCTACTTTTTCTCTTTTAGCCAATGCTACTATATCACAAATCCCAATTCCTCGACTAAATAAAAACTCTTTTCTTTGAGCTATCGCTTCATCTGTGGTTTCGTATTTTAGATCGAGACTAAAAATAGTATTAAGGATTGGCCATAATTGCCCATCACGACTACCATAACAAAAATTGACATCGTCTGCTTTTAAATCACCTGTGGTAAATCTTGGTGGCGGTAATGTTCCAACAATAAGCTTTGTAGTACTATCAAAAATAAAAGGAGGATATGGATGTGTATGTAAGAACACTATCGTATAAAAACGGGTTGGTTCTCATTTATAGTAAACTCCTCACTGAATCCATAGCCATCTGTAGTAAATCCCTTAACTCCTTCTAAAGTTTCAACATTTTCATCAATAAGATAACGAGCCATACTGCCTCTGGCTTTTTTAGCGAAAAAAGAAATGATTTTTAATTTTCCATTTTTATAATCTTTAAAAATTGGAGAAATAACAGGAACTTTAAGTTTAGAAGCTTGGACCACTTTAAAATATTCCTGACTAGCAAGGTTTACAAACAATTCACCTTCTTCTAATTCATTGTTTAAAGCATCAGTAACGGTGCTTCCCCAGAAATCATATAAATTTTTCTTTCGGTTTATTTTTAATTGGGTTCCCATTTCAAGACGATAGGCTTGCATTAAATCTAAAGGATTTAAAACTCCATACATCCCCGATAAAATACGCAAGCTATTTTGCATTCTTTCAATTTTATCTTCTGGTAAGGTATAAACATCTAGGCCTGTATAAACATCCCCTGCAAATGCATACACTGCAGGACGGGCATTGTTATTTGTAAATGGTATTGAAAAATCTTGGTAGCGCTGGTAATTTAACTCTGCAAGATTATCACTTATCCCCATTAACTTTCCTATTACCTTTTTCGATTTACTTGCCATTTTATGATTAAGCATTTCTGCTTGCTCCATAAAAAGGGGCAAAGAACTTTTTGATGTAGGTATAGTACTTTCGTAGTCAAGACTTTTAGCAGGAGATAAAACTATTTTCATTTAATGTTATTTATTAAAAAAAATTACTGGTTGTTAGAGTTTACAGAATACTTCTGCCATTTTTCAACACACTGTGCTATATCTTCAGGTATTGGCGATTCAAATCGCATGAATTCTTCAGTTGTAGGATGTACAAAACCAAGTGTTCTCGCGTGCAATGCTTGTCTAGGCAATACTTTAAAACAATTGTCTACAAACTGCTTATACTTACTAAAACTGGTTCCTTTTAATATTCTATCCCCTCCATATCGTTCATCGTTAAACAAGGTATGCCCAATATATTTTAAATGCACTCTAATCTGATGGGTTCTTCCTGTTTCTAACCTACAAGAAACCAAAGTTACATAACCAAGTCGTTCTATCACTTTATAATGGGTAACTGCATGTTTTCCTTTTTCATCCCCCTGTTCATCTTCTTCATATACTGTATTTTGCAGTCTGTTTTTTGGGTGACGCCCTATATTACCTTCAATAGTACCTTCATCTTCCTTTACATCCCCCCAAACCAATGCAACATATTCTCGTTCTGTAGTTTTATTAAAGAATTGTTTTGCAAGATGAGTCATTGCCCCTTCCGTTTTTGCAACAACCAATAATCCACTAGTATCTTTATCTATTCTATGTACTAATCCTGGACGATTACTACTATTATTGGGTAAGTTGTCAAAATGAAAAGTAAGCGCATTAATTAAAGTACCGCTATAATTTCCATGGCCTGGATGCACTACCATTCCTGGAGATTTATTAACTACCAATAGCTCATCATCTTCATAAACAATATCAATTGGAATGTCTTCAGGAACTAATAAAAGTTCATACGGTGGGTGTTCAAAAAGAACCCTAACCACATCATTAGCTTTTACTTTATAATTAGATTTTACAGGGACATCATTAACATAAATATTCCCATCTTTTGCCGATTTTTGAATTTTACTTCTAGTAGCATTTTCTATGTAATTCATTAAATACTTATCTACTCTAAGAGGCTGCTGTCCCTTTTGAGCTACAAATCGAAAATGCTCATACAATTCATCATTGGCATTTTCTTTCATTGGTCCTTCTATATTATTCTCCTCCATCCTTGCTGTTTTTTTGCTCATTAGTTTTAGTCGCTTCCACGTCTCTTCTAAGGTTTCCAGAGCCATCTCCCAATACTAGATCTATAACTTCTGTTTTTTGAAGCTCATCGCCAGGGGCTATTTTTTTTCCTTTATGCAAAAGCTCCAATACTTCGTCTTCAGCAATATAAGGTCTATACGTAATTTCACCTATTTTAAATCCCATAGCTATTAATGTAGGCTCTGCTTGTCTTCTTGTTTTACCAACCACTTCAGGAATTGTTAAAAACAAATATCCCGACCTGTTTAATGTAATATAAATCTTTCTGTTTTCCTTTACATATTCTCCAGCCTTAGGAATTTGTTCAATTACAGAATATTTAGGATAGTCTGGATTATAATTAGAAGAGTCTAATATTTCGAAACGCAAGTCCATTTCACTTAATTTATCATCTACATCATCCAACATCATTTTCGCTAAACTAGGGACTCTAATTTTTTGCTCATGATTTGTACTACTCTTAAGCCACATTAAAATAAAAAAAGAGATCACCACCAATCCAATTACGGCAAATAACAATTGTCGTAAAAAAGTTTTGGTGAACAAAAATTTAATAAAGTTCATAAGCTAATAATTAGTTTGCAAAAATATAAAACCTTATTCGGTTTTCTTGGTAAAAACAAATATCAAAAACAAATTAAAATTAGAATCTTAATTTTTAAAAATTATCTAAATTCGTATAAGATATATTTCTAAACGGAGTTTTATATACTTAAGTATGGAAAAAAGACATATTGCAGTAGTAATGGGTGGGTACTCAAGCGAGTTTGAAATTTCACTTCAAAGTGGAAAAGTGGTTTGTGATTCATTAGATCTTCATAAATATCACATCTATCCAATACATATATTAAAAGAAGGATGGTACTTTCTATCTCAAGAAGGTGTAAAGCATCCAATAAATAAAGCGGACTTTAGTTTTTCAAACGGAAACAAAACCATCATCCCTGATGCGATTTTTAATACCATTCATGGTACTCCAGGAGAAGACGGATACCTTCAGGCATATTTAAAACTTATCGACATACCACAAACCAGTTGCGATTATTATCCAGCAGCACTAAGCTTTAATAAAAGAGATTGTTTGTCGGTTTTAAAAGGTTTTGGTATTAAATGTGCAAATTCATTTTATGTAAATAAAGGAATTCCTTTTTCTGAAGATGAAATTGTAAAGAAGGTTGGCCTCCCTTGTTTTGTAAAACCGAATCGTGCAGGTTCAAGTTTTGGAATTAGTAAAGTTCATACTATGGAAGAATTACTCCCAGCAATTAACAAAGCATTTGAAGAAGACAGTGAAATAATTATTGAAACTGCCATACAAGGCATTGAAGTTTCTGTAGGAGTATTTAATAATAATAAAGATATAATTGCATTACCTACAACTGAAATCGTTTCGGAAAATGATTATTTTGATTATGAAGCCAAATATTTAGGTAAATCTGAAGAGATTACTCCTGCCTGTATTTCAGAAAAAGAAACAGAAGACATTACAGTTTTAGCAAAAAAAATATATCAGTTGTTAAATATGAAAGGAATCACTCGTAGTGATTTTATCATACAAGATGGCGTGCCATATTTTATTGAAATTAATTCCAATCCAGGATTATCTATTGAAAGTATTGTGCCAAAACAGGTAAGAGCGTCTGGAATGACTTTAACCGGTTTTTTCGATGTTCTAGTACAGAATGTTATTAATTAAAAATTAAGTACATTTAAACTATGAAACGAGCAGTTTTTCCAGGTTCTTTTGACCCAATAACTTTAGGGCATATAGATATTTTAAATAGAGCACTTTCCCTTTTTGATGAAATCATAATTGCTATTGGTGTAAATGCCGATAAAAAATACATGTTCTCTTTAGAAGACAGAAAGAAACATATTGAACATGCTTTCAAGAATCAACCTAAAATTAAAGTAAAAACCTATACTGGACTTACTGTTGATTTTTGCAAGGCAGAACATGCAAAGTTTATTCTTAGAGGATTACGAAATAGCAATGATTTTATATATGAGCAATCGATCGCTCAAACCAACAGTTCTTTAGCGGATGTTGAAAGTATATTTATCATTTGCATTCCAAGTCTTTCTAATATCTCCTCTTCTATAGTAAGAGACGTTATCCGCAACGGAGGTGATTATACCAAGATGGTCCCTAGTAGTGTTTTTATTTAAATAAAAGGCACAAAAAAACTCCTTCAGGAATACCTAAAGGAGTTATAATTTCTTAAGAAGCTATTCTTTTATAAAGAAGCTACGTGCTTCGCCATATTAGATTTTAAGTTAGAAGCTTTATTATCATGGATAATATTTTTCTTTGCTAACTTATCTATCATAGATACAACTTCAGAAAACATTTTACTTGCATCTTTCTTCGCTGTAGTTTCTAAAAGCTTTTTCATAGCGTTACGCGTCGTTTTGTGTTGGTGACGGTTACGTAGACGTTTTGCTTCGTTACTTCTAATTCTCTTTAATGCTGACTTATGATTCGCCATATTATAATTTTTAATTCTTAATTTTTGTAGTCCGTAGGGGAATCGAACCCCTGTTACCAGGATGAAAACCTGGCGTCCTAACCCCTAGACGAACGGACCATTATATTTCTAATGCGGGTGCAAAAATACAAATATTTTTCAATGCAACAAGTCTTATCTAACTTTTTTCAAAAAAAATTAATATGCCTTTGCAAACAGCACTTTTCTTTTGGATGGTTTCCCCGTTACCATGCATTCTCCATCTTCATCCTTAGCATCTAAAGGTATGCATCTTATGGTTGCTTTTGTTTCATTTTTAACCTTCTCTTCCGTTTCATTTGTCCCATCCCAATGCGCATAAATAAATCCGCCTTTGGTTTTTAAAACTTCCTTAAACTCATCATATGTAGAAACCTCACTTGTATTTTCCGTTCTATGGTTTTGAGCTTTTTTATACAGATTTTTTTGAATCTCATCCATTAAAGCTACAACTATACCAGAAACCTCGTCTCTAGACACTGTCTCTTTAGTCAATGTATCTCTTCTGGCAAGCTCTAAAGTACCATTCTCGACATCTCTAGGTCCAATTGCTAATCTAACAGGAACTCCTTTTAATTCGTATTCATTAAATTTCCAACCTGGCTTATGAGTATCTCTATTATCAAATTTAACACGAACTCCTTTGGCTCTAAGTTCACTCATCACTTCTTTAGCAACTTTGCTTACCAAATCAAATTGTTCATCACTTCTATAAATTGGAACTATAACTACTTGATCTGGAGCCAAATTTGGAGGTAACACCAAGCCATTATCATCACTATGCGTCATGATTAAAGCCCCCATTAATCGTGTAGAAACTCCCCAAGAACTTGCCCAAACAAAATCTTGCTTTCCATCTTTAGCAGTAAATTTTACATCAAATGCTTTTGCGAAATTCTGACCTAAAAAATGAGATGTTCCAGCTTGTAACGCCTTACCATCTTGCATTAATGCTTCAATACAATAAGTCTCTAAAGCTCCTGCAAAACGTTCACTTTCAGTCTTAAGACCTTTCACAACAGGAATAGCCATATACCTTTCTGCAAAGTCAGCATAAATATCTAGCATTTGTTCCGTTTCTTCAATTGCTTCTTTTTTTGTTGCATGTGCAGTATGCCCTTCTTGCCATAGAAATTCTGTTGTTCGCAGAAATAACCTTGTTCTCATTTCCCAACGCACTACGTTTGCCCATTGGTTTATTAAAAGTGGTAAATCCCTATAGGATTGAATCCATTTTCTATAAGTATCCCAAATAATAGTTTCTGAAGTTGGACGTACAATTAATTCCTCTTCTAATTTCGCATCTGGATCTACAACAACTCCACCTTCACCATCGTCTTTGAGTCTATAATGCGTAACAACAGCACATTCTTTTGCGAAACCATCCACATGACTTGCCTCTTTACTAAAATAGGATTTTGGTATAAATAAAGGAAAATAAGCATTTTGATGTCCTGTTTCTTTGAACATTCTATCCAGTTCTGCTTGCATCTTTTCCCAAATTGAGAAACCATATGGCTTAATAACCATACAACCTCTTACACCAGAATTTTCAGCAAGATCTGCTTGAAGTACTAGTTCGTTATACCATTTTGAGTAATCTTCGCTTCTTTTTGTAAGGTTTTTAGCCATAGTCTTTGTTTTGGCACAAATATTGTAAATATGTTAAATATATTTTATTTCTCGGCAAAACTAACTAAATTTATAATGTCCAACAATTTAATTGCAGTTGTTATGAAAACCTTTACAAATTACTTTAGAAAATCAATACCATTTACATTAACTTCACTATTGTTATTGCTGCTTATTTCTTGTGGAACACATAATAACAATGATTATGAAGCTGATGGAATTTACTCTTCCAATAATACTACTACAACAGTAGAAGAAGACACTTCTGCTATAGAAGAAGAAAATAAAAACAATTATTACAAACAATACTTTAAGACTAAAGAACTTACCTATACAGACGTACCTGAAGAAGATGCAATTATTACCGATGTTGATGCTTACTATTCTTCAGAAAGTTTAGACGAGAACGGCTATGTTGTTACGGAAGAAACCGAATATTACGATGAAGGATATGGTGCCTGGGGTACTAATGGAACCGAAGTGTCTATAAATGTTTATGGCGGCTATGGCTACAGCCCTTATTATTATGGAGGGTATTGGGGAATCTCTTATGGATGGGGCTATCCTTATTATGGATGGGGCTATCCTTATTATGGATGGTGTTCTCCTTATTATGGGTATGGATACGGTTATGGTTATGGATACGGTTATGGATACGGGTATGGCTCTGGATATGGCTATGCTTATAATCGAGGAAGAAGAAGCAGTAGTTATGCTGGAAGAACAGCATATAGAGGTAACAATAGATATTCTAGCGGAAGAACTGGATACACGAACAGCAGAAGATCTTATTCTTCTAGCAGAAACGGCTCCTATTCTAGAAGTGAATCAAGCAGAAGATCCAGTTATAATAGAGGAAACACAACTACTCGACGATCAGGATCTTCATCTTACAGTAGAAATAACTCCAGCAGAAGGTCATCTAATAGCGCTACTAGACCAAGTTCTAGTTCTAGCTCAAGATCTAATTCTTACAGAAGCTCTGGCGGAAGCTCTCGAAGCAGTGGCGGAAGCTACCGTGGAGGTGGTGGAGGTGGTGGTTCTCGCGGCGGAGGCGGCGGAGGCGGAAGACGCGGCGGAAGTTAAAACCTAATCAATAAATTTTATTAATACTATTTTCTATGAAAAGATTTAGTTTCTTACTCATCATAGTATTTTCTATGACTTTTTCTAATGCTCAAAATATTACAGATGCATTGCGTTATTCTACAGAAACACTAAACGGAACAGCTAGATTTAATGCTATGAGTGCTGCTTTTGGTGCCTTAGGAGGTGATGCAGCAGCAATGACAATAAATCCAGCCGGTAGTGCCATTTTTTCAAGAAGCTCTGGTTCTGCTTCTTTATCTGTAGTGGATAAGAGAAACAAAGCAAGTTACTTTAATACAAATACCGAAGCTTCAGACACTAATCTTAAGTTTAACCAAATAGGATTTGTATTTGTGATTTACAACCCTAATCTAGAATCCTCACTTAATAAATTTACCTTTGGTTTTAATTATATATCCACTCAAAATTATGATGAAGATCTATATATCAGAGGAACCAGTAACAGTTCTATTGATGATTTCTTTTTAGAACAAGCACAAGGAGTTCCCTTAAATTTACTTCAGCTACAAAGTGGGGAATCAATTTCAAGTTTATATCGATATTTAGGAGAGAATTATGGAGTTGCGGAACAAAATGCATTTTTGGGATATCAAGGCTTTATAATAGACCCTTTAGACCCCCAAAACCCTGGAAACACAGAATACACTTCTAATATAGCACCTGGTAGTTTTAATCAAGAATACACATCTTATTCAAGTGGATATAGCGGGAAATATACTTTTAATTTCGCAACACAGATTAATGATAAATTTTCTTTAGGCCTTAACTTAAACAGTAACAACATAAGTTATAGGCAATCCACATATTTATTTGAATCCAACAATAACACAGGCAGCTTAGTCAATAAAGTAGGTTTTGAAAACAACTTATCTGTTTATGGCTGGGGATTTTCAGCACAATTTGGGGCTATTGCTAAGATTACTGAAGGATTAAGACTTGGTATAACTTACGATACTCCTATTTGGTATGATATTTATGAAGAAACTATACAGTATTTAGAAACTCAAAGAACAGTCGGAAACTCAACACTTAATGCTGTTGTTGACCCAAGAATTATAAATGTTTTTTATAAGTATCAGTTAAGAACGCCTTGGAAAATTTCTGCTAGTACCGCTTATATCTTTGGAAAACACGGTCTCATTAGTTTTGATTACAATTATAAAGATTATTCTTTTTCTAAGTTTAGTCCTTCTAATGAACCTTCATTTTCTTCTCAAAACAATAAAATTAAAAATGAATTAAAAGGAGCTTCAAGTATAAAAATTGGAGGGGAATATAGATTTAACCAATTAAGTTTTAGAGGGGGTTATATTTATGAAGAAAGTCCTTATAAAAACAAAACTACAATTGAAGATTTAAATGGGTTCTCAACAGGAATTGGGTACAATTTAGGAAATTATAGTCTTGACTTTTCCTATTCTAGAACTAAACAAGAACGTGAACAACAGATTTACTCTATAGGATTAACCAATACTGCCTTTGTTGAAGCTATTAATAACAATTATACATTGAGCATTATATATGAATTAAACTAAACTATCATTTAGTTTAAATAAAAAAAGCCATCCAATATTGGATGGCTTTTTT
>OLHJ01000196.1_pt1 | contig 22281 bp, 14 predicted proteins | sample 1609491 | NCBI WGS metagenome assembly OLHJ01 (sample SAMN05416861, study PRJEB24817) | seawater metagenome | isolation source: Sea water | place: Canada:Atlantic | collected 2013-11
CGAGATGCTCAGGAGTCTCGTGGGCTCGGAGATGTGTATAAGAGACAGAATGCATACATTTTCAAGTGCGGTGAATTCAGGAAGCAATTGGTGGAATTGAAAAATGAAACCAATGTGCTCATTTCTAAATTTAGAAAGGTCTTTGTCTGCAATATCAGTTAAACAGGTATTGTTTAAAAGAAGTTCAAAATCAGGTGTATTTTCAGGCTTATCTAAGGTCCCTAAAATTTGTAAGAGTGTTGTTTTTCCCGCTCCAGAAGGACCTACAATAGCAACTATTTCTCCCTTTTTTATATGAAGATCAACGCCTTTTAAAACGGATACCTCTCCAAAGGATTTAAAAATATTTTTAGCTTTTATCATGGTGTCATATCAGTACAGCGAATGTATTAAAAATAAAACGATATTGAAACAATTAAGGACCAAGGTTTTTGTGTGCAGCGATTCTGTGTAGCAATGCCTTAGAAAATGTTCTTCAGTTTGTTGTAATCAATGAAATAAACAAGTTTTAAAGAGAATGTATTGGTCGAAGCTTGCCTAAATAAGTCCTCTAAATTGGTACCGAAATTCAAATCTGACGCATTGTTTTCGTTAAAAATGGAGTTCCTGTAAAACAGAATTAATTGACTTCCCGGAGCAAACTCCCAAAAGTAATTTAGGTCTAGGTTCCAACTATTGTAATTCACATCATGATCACCTGTATAGTTGTTGCCATTGAGTCTACCTGCTGCATTTAGCGTGTAAAACTCATTGTTGTATGCCACAGTTTGCCAATAGTGCCTGAAAGAAAGTGACAGTGATGATTTTGTGCTAAAACTATATCTACTGGACAAGTTGTTTTCAAAAGAGTTGGATTTTCTTTTTCCTATAATGATCGCATTATTTTGATCAGCTACAAATCCAATATCGTTTTTGGCACTGTAGAAATTAAACCCATAAATAAACAACATTTTATTACTGAATCGATATCTAGGTTCTACTTTAATACCTAGTTCTGATTGGTCAGTTCCCTGAATATTTTTGACAGAACCTCCTAGATCAATGGCGAATTTTTTTCGGAAGTCTGTAGAAATGAATCCATCAAGCTCTATTTCTGGATTTCTTTCTAAATAAACCTGATCAGCTATGGGCCTGCGAGGTTCAAAGAAATCTTTTTGCTTTCCTATTTTTCCCCTCAAAGTGAGTCCGGATGCGAATCGTTCTCTTGTCATGGCAAAAAATCGAAGTCTATAAGAGTTACCGGTATAGACTCCTGGCGTATGTAAAAAGCGATTTCTCAGATTAAAATTTACTCTTAAATTATTGAAATTTCCTACAGGTTTTAAGATGGAGTAACCAATCCAAGAATAGATGGTTTGGTTGTTATTTCTTCTCTGAAATCCAAGATCATTGATGTTAAATTTATCGTCCTGAAAATTGTATCCTATCTCTCCTTGCCATTCTCCGGAAATCTTGGCAATACTCGTGTCAAAGCTATACCCTGTTTCTTTGATTCCCGCTTCATTGATGTTGCTCATTTTTAAATGCCCGTCAATAAAGTATGTATTTGACGGGTTGATTAAACGATACATTAAGCCGGTAACATTTGCATCTCTAAATTCTCCTTCTCGCATTACATTGGTGTTGACAAGACTTACGGATGAATTTTGGTTAAACTGCTGATCGAGTACCAGTACATTATAGTTGGCAAAAGGCTCTGTTGTTTTTTTATAGAAGGACTCTGCTGTATCTTCGGTAGCATTTCTCTTGATAGTTGCTGTTGTTTTTTCTGTAATTGCATTGAAAAAACCGATGCCTAAACCTTCTTTTGTTCTTCCTGAGATTTTTACAGCATTCAGCATGTTCACCTTTGCTGGATTTTCGATGATTTCTTCGCTGTCTTTTAACCCATCAGCAACGGCATTATAAGCAACAGGTGCATTTCCTATTCTACGAGAATAGAACAAATCACCTTTGTTAAATAACTCTGTACCTTCTGTAAAAAACTGCCTTTGTTCTGAAAAGCGTTGTTCAAATGGACCTAAGTTTAATGTAATATTATCAAAGGCTGCTTGTCCAAAATCAGGAATTAAAGTAAGGTCTAAGGTGAAATTTTCTGTAATTCCGTATTTCAAGTCCATTCCCAAATTATGGTTGCTGGTCGTTTCTCCATTATAACTACTAGCTGTTGTCGATGCATATGGGTAAAAACTCAATCTAGTGGGCGGTTTGATATTTTCAATCCCTTTAAGAACTCCGTCATATTGTGTCCAGATTCCCTTAGTATTGTCAATATGGTTCCATGTGTATTGGGCATTTTGGGCATTGCTCTTTCTATGGAAATTAACCCCCCAGGTTTGTACTTTTTCATTGGAGAATCGCAAAGCAGCATAGGGTATTTTCATTTCTACAGACCACCCGTTGTGCTGTATTTTTACAGCACTTTTCCAAACAGCGCTCCAACTAAAATCCTCATCTCCTCGAGAAATAGTCGCATCTGCTTGCGTTCCGGTGCTCATCACAATGAATTCGGTTGCATTGAGTCCGTCATTGTTAGGGTTTAAGGTAACTAAGAAAAAATCGGTTTGCCCAATATTGTCTCTATTGGTAAACTCCATGGCGATTTTTGAGGGATCAGGCTCTAAGAGCATTGCGCTAATGTATATGGCATTATCGTCATAAAGAACCTTTACCGTTGTTTTGTGCGTTTCCAATTCGCTATCACCATTACTCGGTCGTAGCATCACAAAATCTTTTGCAATCGCTGCATCCTTCCATGCTTCATCCGTCAATAGACCGTCTATTTTAGGTGCTGCCCCAACAACTCTTTTTGTTTGTAATACTTTTTTAGATTCCTTCGCTTGCGAAAAAAGCAAGGCACAATTGAAAAGAGCGAGATAATATATAATTGATGAGCTTTTCATTCTTCTTAGCGTTGTAATTGTTTGCAGAGCAAAAGTATTTATGTTGAAATGTAATTTTCATAAAATCATGTTAATTGTTCCATTGATTTTTTCGTTTTTTTTAACAAAAATATTTGTGCTTTATTTTATCATTTTTACTGATGTATTCTCAATTGAATTTGTATTTTTGTCTCGATTATAAATATTCTTAAACATGAATTTACACGAATATCAAGGAAAAGAAATCTTAAGTAGCTTTGGCGTTAGAATTCAACGCGGTATTGTAGCTAGTAACCATAAAGACGCTGTAGATGCAGCAAAACAATTAACAACAGAAACAGGAACAAGTTGGTATGTTGTAAAAGCACAGGTTCATGCAGGTGGACGCGGAAAAGGTGGAGGTGTTAAGTTGGCTAAAAACCTAGCAGAAGTAGAAACCATTTCTAACGACATTATTGGAATGATGTTGGTAACACCACAAACTTCTGCAGAAGGAAAGAAGGTCAATCAAGTGTTAATTTGTGAAGATGTTTATTATCCTGGAGATGCTGAACCGGAAGAATATTACATGTCTGTTTTGTTAAACAGAAGCACTGGGAAAAATATGATTATGTATTCTACAGAAGGTGGAATGGATATTGAAACGGTGGCAGAAGAAACACCGCATTTAATTTTTACCGAAGAAATTGATCCTACGATGGGGTTGTTGCCTTTCCAGGCGCGTAAGATTGCTTTTAACCTTGGGTTGTCTGGTGCTGCATTGAAAGAAATGACAAAATTTGTTTCAGCTTTGTATACTGCGTATATCAAGTCAGATTCTTCAATGTTCGAAATCAATCCTGTATTGAAGACATCAGATTCTAAAATCTTAGCTGTTGATGCAAAAGTAACCTTAGATGAAAATGCATTGTACCGTCATAAAGATTATGCAGAAATGCGTGATTTAAGAGAGGAGAATCCTATTGAAGTAGAAGCAAAAGCAGCGGGTTTAAACTATGTAGATTTAGATGGTAATGTTGGGTGTATGGTAAACGGTGCTGGACTAGCAATGGGAACCATGGATTTAATTAAGCAAGCAGGTGGAGATCCAGCAAACTTCTTAGATGTTGGAGGTACAGCAGATGCTGCACGTGTAGAAACGGCATTTGGTATTATTTTAAAAGATCCAAATGTAAAAGCAATTTTAGTGAATATCTTTGGAGGTATTGTACGTTGCGATAGAGTAGCGCAGGGAGTTGTAGATGCATACAAAAACATGGGAGACAGAATTAATGTCCCTATCATTTGTAGATTACAAGGAACAAACGCTGTAGAAGCGAAAGAATTGATTGACTCTAGTGGAATGGAAATTATTTCTGCTACAGAATTTCAAGAAGCTGCTGACAAAGTACAAGAAGTATTGTCTCTATAGTTCTGTTATAAAATTAAATATAAAAAGCGCTCCACCATTGTGGAGCGTTTTTTATTTGATCTGAAAAGTTTTCTTTTATTGCATTCCTTTTTAGCTTACGATAAGCTGTTGCTGTGCAACCATAAATTGAAATGTTAGTGTTTCTATGCGTTCTTCAGCTACTTTCGCATCCCACACTGCGTGTCCAGCTCCGTGAATTGGATAACAGGCAAGTGGTGCCTTGTGAGCCATGTACAGCGCTTTTAAGTCTTTTGCATGGCTAAATGGAATTGTTGGGTCTTCGGTTCCATGGACAATAAATAATGGAGGCATTTTGCTGTTAAAGTACGATTTATCATAGATGTTTTCTAAAAGATCAAGTCCAATTTTTGAGCCCCAATAATTAACAATCGTCTTTACAGAATACCTTTGATTCAGATTTGAGGTGCTCAGTGTTGGATCTTTTTTGATGTCAATTTCATCTCGAAAATCTTCCTGGTTGGAGATGCCAATGCTAATGGCTGTTATGGCCCCTGCAGAAGCTCCTCCAATGGTAATATAGTCTTTGTTGATGCCATATGTTTCGGCATTTTCTACGAGCCATCGCATCGCAGCTTTTGCATCTCTTTGAGCGGGGTACAAGGCTAAAAATTGTGAAATACGTTCAGAAGGTACATGCAAAGCATAGTTTAGCCATTCTTGAGGTACAGTGCCAAAATCAGCGCTTAGTCGATAATCAATGGCAATAAATACCCAACCTCGCGACGTGTAGAAATGGGCTAACTCAATGATTTCTTCTTGTTGCTTGGTGCCATTGATAAAATTGCCTCCATGTATAAACATGTATGCCGGTCTGTTTTTTTGCTTGTTGTTGGGCTCATAAACATCTAATTTCAGCCGTTTTCTGATGTAATTAGGACTATTGATGCTGCTATGACACAGTCCTTCTGCATAGGTGATATCTCTGGTAGCTCCCACTTCATACGTTGCGTTCATTTTGACTTTAGGAACGCTTTCTATTGAAGGAGATAGCTGCTTTTTATTGTGAGAATTCACAATGACTGTCAATATAATGTGAGGCTTTGTTTTTTTCATGTATCTCTTCTGTTATGCGGCTCTTTTACTTTTATTAGATGTGTAATTTAGGTGTAAAGCAAAATAGGTCGCGTAAACGAATCGTGTACTGCATTCGTTTATAGGGTGAGGTGAGTTCTATTTTTTCTAAAAAAATGAAAATTAAATGATGTTTTACAGTTATTTTAGGTGGAACGACAATTCGTACATATGAATGCATGTTTTTTACTGATGTACTATGGTATTTTTTTATCTTGTTCCTTTAAAAGAAACGCCCATGAAAAAATGTTTATATGTGCTGCTATTGCCCTTGCAATTGCTAAGCCAAGAAGTACCAAACTCAACATTATTTTGGAATGCACTGCAGACGCATTGCGGCAAAGCCTTTAAAGGTACCATCGTAAATGGAGGTAAAGAAGGAGATGGATTTATGGGGGAGAAATTAGTAATGCATGTTCGTTCTTGTGCTGCGGATACCATTAAAGTTCCCTTTTTTGTTGGAGAAGATGCATCACGTACTTGGGTTTTTACACGTAGTAAAAATCAATTGATCACCTTGAAACATGAACACAGGCATCGAGACGGTTCTGAAGATGCAATTTCACAGTATGGAGGAGCGAATCCAAATACTGGCTTGGCTACGATACAGTTTTTTCCTGCAGATCAACATACGTCAAAGATGCTTCCGAAGGCATCAACCAATGTTTGGTGGGTTACAGTGGATGCTACTGTATTTACCTACAATTTAAGAAGGCTAGGAACAGGGCGAGTATTCTCTGTAGCATTTGATCTAACCAAAGAAATTAAGACGTCAAGAGTTGCTTGGGGTGCTAAAGATTAAGCGATCATAGATGTTTTTTTAAGACTTCAATTTCATCTCTAAATTGAGCCGCCGACAAAAAGTCTAAATCTTTTGCAGCAGCTTCCATTTGCTTGCGTGTTTCTCTGATGCGTTTTTCTATTTCTGGTTTCGGTAAGTATTCTAAATCTACCTCTGCCGCTTTATTTTTGGCATTGTCGTATTGGTATGAAGAAACCGCATTTTTAGATAAGGTAGTGTCAATTTCTTTTACGATTTGGGTCGGAGTGATATTATGCTCGGTGTTGTAATTGATTTGCTTTTCACGTCTTCTTTGTGTTTCATCAATAGTCCTTTGCATACTCTTGGTTACTTTATCAGCATACATAATCGCCAATCCATTTACATTTCGGGCAGCTCTACCAATAGTTTGGGTAAGAGATCTATGATTCCTTAAAAACCCCTCTTTATCAGCATCTAAAATAGCTACTAATGAAACTTCAGGCAAGTCGAGTCCTTCTCTCAATAGATTCACACCAATCAAGACATCGAAGATCCCTTTTCGTAAATCTTGCATGATCTCTACCCGCTCTAAGGTATCCACATCAGAGTGAATGTATCTACAGCGTACTTGAATTCTAGTGAGGTACTTTGCGAGCTCTTCTGCCATTCGCTTTGTTAAAGTAGTCACCAGTGTTCTTTCGTCTTTTTCAACACGTATTTGTATTTCTTCAATCAAATCATCAATTTGATTCAAACTTGGCCGTACATCAATAATAGGATCAAGCAATCCAGTAGGTCTAATGATCTGTTCTACAAAGACACCTTCTGTTCTTTCCAATTCATAATCAGCAGGGGTTGCACTGACATAGATGACTTGATTTTGAATGGCTTCTAACTCCTCGAATTTTAAGGGTCTGTTGTCCATAGCAGCAGTGAGTCTAAAACCATATTCAACCAAATTCTCTTTTCTACTCCTATCCCCGCCATACATGGCGTGTGTTTGCGGAACGGTTACATGACTTTCGTCAATAACCATCAGGTAATCATCGGGGAAATAGTCGAGCAAGCAAAATGGGCGTGTTCCGGGTGCACGTCCGTCTAAATATCGAGAGTAATTCTCTATTCCGGAGCAATAGCCCAATTCTCGAATCATCTCTAAATCAAATTCAGTGCGTTCCTTCAGACGCTTTGCTTCGAGGTTTTTTCCAATTTCTTCAAAATAAGCAACCTGTTTCATGAGGTCTTCTTGAATGGCATGAATTGCGTTTTGTAGGACATCAGGAGAGGTTACAAATAAATTGGCTGGGTAGATGGTAAGACTTTCAAATTTCTCTAAAATAGCATTGGTCTCTAGGTCAAATGATTCGAGTTCATCAATTTCATCTCCAAAGAAATGGACACGATACCCATGGTCTCCGTAGGAGGGGTAAATAGTAATCACATCGCCTTTTACTTTGAAAGTTCCGCTTTTTACCTCAAATTCAGTTCTAGAATACAAACTCGTAACCAATTGGTGTAGAAACTTGGTTCTAGAGATGGCTTGTCCAACAGCTATTGGAATGATGTTCTTTTTAAACTCTACCGGGTTTCCAATTCCGTATAAGCAAGATACAGAGGCAACAACCAACACATCTCTACGACCCGAAAGTAAGGCAGAAGAGGTGCTAATTCTCAGGCGTTCTATGTCTTCGTTTATAGAGAGGTCTTTTTCTATATAGGTTCCGGTAACAGGCAGGTAGGCTTCGGGCTGGTAGTAATCATAATAGGAAACAAAATATTCTACCGCATTTTTTGGGAAAAACTGCTTAAACTCGGAGTACAACTGAGCAGCTAGCGTTTTGTTGTGCGCTAAAACTAGGGTAGGTCTGTTCACCTCTGCAACCACATTAGCAACAGAAAATGTTTTTCCTGATCCTGTAACTCCTAATAGGGTTTGGTATTTTTCTCCATCGATGATCCCTTCAGAAAGTTGTTTTATGGCCTGCGGCTGATCTCCAGTGGGTTGAAACTTTGCGTGTAATTGAAAATCCATAAAACAAAAATAGGGAATCTCTCTTTTAATCTATGAGAAGTTCTGCTTATTTTCTGAGCAAACTAAAATGTCCTGTTTCTTTTCTGATGTTTCCATGAATGTCCTCTAAAACAGCATTGAACCAATAGTCGTTAGAGGGTAACTTTTCTCCATTGTAGGTGCCGTTCCATCCGCCACTATTTAGATCTGTAATGAGGCCAACAACTTTACCAAATCTATCGAATATCTCAACACGAGCACTGCTATAGAAAGAGGTATCGCTACCTAGGATTTTCCAGGTGTCATAAACGCCATCATTATTGGGGGTAAAATGTCTTTGAAAAAATAAGAATGAAAAACCATTGCTTGAACGCATTTCACAGCCATTATTGTCTTTGACATACACGTAATTAATGCCAGGGGGTACATTGTTAAATGTGATGTTGAAGTTATCTGTTCCGCGAATGAAATCTGTTTCGTTTGTACTATTCAGTGCGTAGGTGTAGTCGCCAATTCCTGTTGTTTTTACAATTAATTTATTCTCTAAAGGATTGTCGAGGTTGTCAATAATTTCTGCGGCTATGATACGTGCTGCATTGGATTCAAGAACCCTAAATGTGTTGTAACCTGCACATGAAGAATCATCTGACGTATCGCTAGAATCATTTTCATAGGCTCTATAGGCCTCGACATAGTAGGTTCCTTCTACATTTGCTTTGTGAATAGCGCTGGTGGCTCCAGTGATGAGGTTTCCATTGAGATACCATTGGTAGGTGTCGGTGGCTACACCTGTGTCAGCATCTAAATCAATGCTTTTATTTTGCGGATTGTCAATTGGATTGTTGACGCACAAAAGCAAGGTGTCTGTGTTGCCTTGTGGCACCGGTAGTGCATTGACAAAGAATTTAAATTGTCCAACACCGGAACATGCATTGGTTCCTATGGTCGCTATTCGAACAAAGACATCCGAATTGTTAATGAACAATTCTTCGTCGTAAGGTGCTGTAATTTCATTCGTTTCAAGCGCGGCATCATTGGCAGATCTATAGTAGGAAAACGTATGTGTTGTCAGAGAAAAAGCGCCTCCTAAACTAGCGATAATAGCTACGGTCTTTGCGTCAAAGTTATACCAAGCATCACCAGAGCCGAGACTATTGGTTGCATCAGGATCGTTCCCGTTCAAATCAATTTCACAGGTATATAGATCGGAATAGTTACTCAAGCTGGATGGATTTACTTGAAGTTCGATGGTTCCGTATGAAATACATCCTGTATTCGTATTGGTCAAACGAACATTTAGTATATGATTGCTAATAAGCGTTGATACTGTGTTGGTATAGGCGCTTTTATTTGCAATTGGTGCACTGAAAGTACTGTCTGAAGTTTCAAAAAAATCAACAGCTATGATATTGTTGTTATTTGTGAGTTCCTCTTCTTTTGATTCCAGGTTAAATAGCGTGAATCCATCAATTGGATTGGGATCGATATCGCATTGTTCATATACGGGAATTGGCGTGAATATTGGTGATGGATTTACGGTAATCTGTATGGCATTTGACGTACGTCCACAGCTATTTCCTGTCTTACCCAATACCACTCGAAATTGATGGTTGTTGTAGCTTTCTAGAATATTCGTAATACGGAGTTCATTTGTTGTTGCTCCCTGGTAGGTGGTATTGTTAGTTATATCGTTCCACAGCGCTCCATCTGTGCTCATTTGCCATTGAAAAGTATCTGCATTCGAATCTATAGTGATGCTTCCGTCTGTCGCTTCACAAAAAACAACATCTTCAAACGGTGTGTTTAAAAGAATCACCACAGGAGTTATATAGTTTAGATTCGGTGATGTGTATCCATCTGCAGCATTGGTCACTTTTCCGTATGCATCAACTTCATAGGGAGCAGTTCCCAGGATGCCATCCGTATCTGGATCTGTAAATCCAGCTTCTGTAACATCGGGACAGGCATCGTTATCACTATCTAAAGCGATGTAATTGAATTTGTTATCATCATCGGTGTCTGTGATGAGGTAGTTGAGAACACCACTCTCTATTGAGGTTTCAAGGGTGTCTGCGAACCCATTTGCTCCAACCAATGCGATGGGATTGTCGAGCATTCCATCAGCATCCGTGTCTGCCAATCCATTTCCTGATTCTTCCAAATCAAATATTCCATCATTGTCGGCATCAACATCCAAAAAGTTGAACACCCCATCGGCATCGCTATCACTTGCATTTGTGTCGATATCAAATGCATCATCCAGGCCGTCCGCATTGGTATCTGTACTTAAAAGTGTGCGATACGCTCCTGTTTTTTCTACAATATCAGGGATTCCATCATTGTCCGAATCTAAGTCAAAACTGTTCAGAATACCATCGTTGTCGGTATCTGTATCAAAACAGGTGAGCTTTAGGTTTCCTCGGAATACAGAGTTTTCAGTGAGATTGCTTAAGTGATGTTCAAAAGAAACTTGATCAATTTGGTTCGCAATAAACTGATAGGGCACTGATCCGTTGGGTGTGGGGTTGTATTTAAAATGTATTTCAGACCCTGAGAAGTCTATGACTCCCGATTCGAAAACCTGATCAAAATTAGTGTCAATTAAGAGCTGGTTGTCTGGGTCTACTAAGGTGATGTTTTTTGTTGATGGAGGAATCTTTAAAATGAAATAGGCTCCATTGATAGGAGTATGCGTGCTTCCTTCAGATTCAGAGAACTTGAAATTGACAGGTTGACTAAAGTTTACTATATAGCTGATATTGGACGCACTTGCTGCAGTTGTTGTAGAGATAAAGTCTCCACTGTTTTGACCAACAAACGTGTTGCTACTGCTGTTTTTTATTAATGCCCCTGAAGCAATGCTTGTGTTTGTGGATGCATCAGTAAAGACAATTACAGGATTTTCGATGTCTGTGATGTTGAGTGCCGCATCTCCCAGTCCCTCATCGCAATTCAAAACACCATCATTGTCAATATCGATGTCTTTATTGTCAATAATTCCGTCCTTGTCATAATCATCTGGACAGTTACTCACGGGAATCTCTACAGATTCAAATGTTAAACCTGAGCAATTGATTGTGGCAACTACTTTGTAATTTCCCGGTTGGTTTGGGGTAAATGAACTAGCCGTTATTCCCGTAGTTACATATCCAGATCCGTCATTAAAAAACCATTCAAATACATCGAAAACATCAGTGTTAGTTGCAGATAGGGTAATATTTGGTATACAGGTACCCAAGGTTTGTACAGCAGTATTTAAATTAATTTCTGGGGCAGAAGGGAAACCTGAGTAAAAGCTACCCGAGGTGGCCGCTCCATCAAAATTATAGTACGCACAATACAATTCTCCCGTACTTTCTATAGAGATGTCTCCTGAAAGCCCTGTTATTTTATAGCTAACATAGGCCGAGTTCCCTGTTACTCCTTGCGGAGCGATATTGATGGGTTGTGAGTTGACAGTTAAGCTTGCATCTGTATTTGTTACGATGGTGATGCCTCCGGTATATGTTGTGGCTCCTATTTGTTGAATATTCGCAATGGAATTCACATTCCCTCTATTTTCACAGCTCAGTGGAGGTACGAAGAACAAGCCTTGGTTAGCCTCACTATTATTAGCTCCAACGCCTTGGTAGGCGAATACATTTTTACTTGTTTTCACATACATGTTTTCATTGGCTGAATATTGATCTCCTTCGATGAGGTAGTATTCCCCGGCATTTATGTTTGTAATAGGGGAGTTCCCATTGATACTGATGCTGGTATTGTCTTCATGCGCAACGAGCAATACATTTTCCCAATTGTTATTTCCATCACCCTTTACAAAAATATATTCATTACCAACTTTTTCATAGCCGGCAAGCTGATCAATACCATAATCTCGTCCGCTGCCATTGTGAAAACTACCATTGGCAGAGCCTGCGTTGACCACAATGGGTTTGTCTGAGGTGACCAAGGTACCAATCAATCCATCTTTATTGGTATCATTTTCAGCACTATTTGTCGCAAGTGTATAGCTTTCCCCTTCATGTAGGGTAATGCTTACAGGTAAAGTACCCGTATAATTTTTGATGCTTAAGCCAGCAGGCAGGTCATCGAAGACAATAACTGTATTGTTTTCTGTAGCCATGACAGACACAAAATTTAAATAATTATTTTGTGGGTTTTCGTTGGTAAACGCTCCCACTCGAAAGGTGTTGCCTAAAGCAGCTAGACCTTTGCTTACAAGCGCCCCTGCTTGGGCGCTATTTCCAGCTTTCATTCGGAGAGAAACATAAATAACGTCTTCTGCCTCTATGATATACCCTTTGTTATTCTGTATGGTACTGGATTGAGTTGAGGGAATGAACAATTGTCCATATCCTGAGCCTAATGAAATTTCGCGAGGATTTGCATTGGAGACAATACCAGAAATTGTCTCTGATGAGGCTTGTCCAACAGGTGTGATGGTGTAGCTAACATTTTTGGTGCTGGGAGTAGAGATATAGAAATATTGCTCTTCTGGATTGGCATTTCCAAATTCGGCATTGGTTAAGGGGGGGATGTAATGTGTTTTACTGAGCTGTGCCTCAAGTTGAGGAATGAGCATGAATACACAAAAAAATAGGAGTAATGCCTTCAATTCATTTTTCATGAATACGAATATAAATGAAAAATGTGGAATTTGTTACTTTCTCAATAAACTAAAATGTCCTGTCTCCTTTCTTATGTTTCCGTTGATGTCTTCTAAAACAGCATTGAACCAATAATCATTGGAGGGTAATTTTTCTCCGTTGTAGGTACCGTTCCATCCGTTACTATTCGCATCGGTAAGCAGGGCAACAACTTTACCGTATCTATCAAATATTTCAACGCGAGTAGCCCTATAAAAAGAGGTGTTGCTACCTAAAATTTTCCAGGTGTCATAAACGCCATCGTTGTTGGGTGTAAAATGTCTTTGAAAAAAGAGGAATGATAACTGTTGACTGGCCGTTGTTCCACAGCCATTGATATCTCTAATATATACGGTGTTTAGACCAGGTTTCACGTCGTTAAAGGTAAAGGATAGGTTTTCAGTCCCTTTGGTAAAATCAGCGAGTGCTGTGCTATTTAATGCGTATTCGTAGTCCCCAATTCCCGCAATGTTGATGTTTAAAATATTGGCTTCAGGATTGTCTAGATTGTCTGTAATGTTTGCCGAAACAATGAGTGCTTTATTTGATTCAATCACATTAAAGGTATTGTAACCTGTGGTGATGCTATTGTCTGTGAGATCAGCTATATTATTTTCATAGGCTCTAGAGGCTTTTACCTTATACGTTCCTTGCACATTTGCTTTGTGAATTGCGCCAATGGCGCCTGTAATTTCATTGCCATTCAAATACCATTGATACGTGTCGGTAATAGTTCCGGTATCCGCATTTAAGTCAATGGTGATGTTCTGAGGGTTGTCAATAGGATTGTTCACGCATAGATATAAGGGTTCTGTATTTCCTTGAGGAACAGGTCTTTGATTGATAAAAATTTTGAATTCACCAACGCCAGAGCATTCACTAATGCCATTGGTCGCTATACGCACATAAATGATTGTGTTGTTGCTAAAGGAGATGCTGTCAAACGGTGCTGTAATTTCGTTAATTTCTAGGGTTGCGTCTAAGGAATTCGTGTAATAGGCAAAGGTATGTGTACCTGAAGAAAAGGCACCTCCGGAATTCGCTATAATGTCATTGGTTTTCTCATTAAAATCGTAGGTAGCGTTGTTTGATCCAATGCTGTTTCTAGCATTTGAATCTCCTTCGTTTAAATCATTTTCAGTGAGGTACACATCGGGATATTCGTCTAGTGGTGTTGCTTTTGCTTTTAAATTGAGCTCTCCAAGCGTTTCACAGTTTGCACTATTTGTAGCTCTCACAATGATTTTATGACTTCCTGAGTTTGTGGAGGTTGTATTTCTGTAATTGGATGGGTTCGCAATAGGATTGCTAAAAGTAATATCCGATGCTTCAAAAAAATCAATGGACAATCCTGCGACGCTTGCTGTTAAGGTATCAATTTTACTTTCTAAATTAAATGCGGCAACTCCATCTGTGGGGTTGTCATCAAAATCACATTGTTCATATACAGGCACTGCAAATAGTTCTGGAACAGGTATGAATTCCACAGTAACAGTTCCATTGTATAAATTGGATCTTCCACAGTCATCTACGATGTTCATGGTTAAATTGTAGGTTCCTGAACCATGATTTGAATCGTCTATGGTAATTTTTCTTGTTGTAAAGAGTACGGTAGGGTCGTCATCTTTGGTCCATTCAAAGGTAGATGCAGCGGTACCCTCTAGTTCGGGTTCAATGTTGAGTGATTCTCCAATACAAATTTCAGTTCTACCGGTTGTGAGGTTTATTGATTGGGTTTCACTGTCTACTATTTTAACCGGTGAAAAGAAGGATTGAATGAATGGCGGCAGTCCTTCAGATATTGTAGTTCCGGCAGCTAATTGCACTCCTTCAGATATATATTGACAGGCAGCTCCAATTTTATCAGGAAAATTAATCACTCCCAAATGAGATTTTCTACTTCTGGCATAGTATATTTTACCATCCACTCCTAACTGCAGTGCCCCTCTAAAACCTGTTTCAGAAAGAATGGTTTTTCTTGAGTTGTTAATCTCGGAAATAGAGGTATTGTTTAGGTTGAATTGAAAGATAGATGTTTGTGCAGGATTATTATTTAATTGGCTGAAAACTCCATTAGATATATATAACATTTTACTTGTTGCAGAAAATTCAACGCCATAACCTCCGTTATTACCGGTAGTTCTAGGTATCGATAATTCTCTTTGATTACTGATGGTTCCATCAAGTGCATTGAACTCAAATAGATATGTGGGGTCACTCTGATTTGCCAAGACGACATATTTTCCATCAGGAGAAACTTTTAAGTAGCCTCTTGTTGTATCAATAAAGTTTTCAAAACTTGATATAACTGGTGAAGTATTTACACCATTTGTATCGACTTTGTAGGAGTAGAACTTATTCTTATCAGCAGAAATGACCCAAAAGGTATCACAGTCTTTCCCAGCAACAGCAGTGACTTTTTCAGACCAATCCTGAAATAAAGACCCTGATAGATCAGTAGACTCTGAAATAATTTCGCCGAGTCCGTCATTTTTAGAAATGTCTATAGTATAGTAATGGAAACCGGGATTATTTACACCGTTCACACTTCCTACTGTAAAAAGGTAGAATAAGTTTATATCTCCTGGCTTTGGAACAACAAGGGCTGATTGTGTGCTCGAATCATTTCCTTTTAAATTAATTCCCAATGAACCGTTGTAAAACTTCATGACTTCATTATTTTTGCTCCAAACCGTTCTTCCATCAGAGTAAAAGAGCAACTTTCCGTCCTTGTCGGAAATGGTGGAGCAGCCTTCATAGGTTTGAAGTTCGCCGGTAATTGCAGTGGGTGGAGAGGTAGAAAAATCCAAACCAGCATTTTGTCCAAAATACCAGAAATTGGCTTCTTCTTGTGCGTAGCTCGTACATGCCATCAACACTAAAAAAAAACTAAATACAACTCTCATGTTTAGGGTTTTGAAATAAAACGCCAAATATACTTGAAAAGTATTACAAATCTCTCTTTTTTATCAAGGCATATGACCCATAAATGAAGAGAAGTGTCCATACAATAACAATCAAAAGATCTGTGTATTGCACAGAGACATCTTTGGTAATTTCTTCTCCAATTTGAGACGCAAGGGTTCTTACTGCTCCTAGTCTAGAAAATGGCTCTTTTATAGTGTTTGCCATGGCCTCGAGTGGTAAAAATTGCATGATGTTATTGGCAGATTCCATCGTGTTATCCGCATTTCGAAAGGACCAAATTAGGTATCCTTTGAACATGCTCTCCATAATCAACCACACAACCATTGCTCCAATGGCAAATGCAGAACGCTTGATTAGAATCCCTAAGAACAATCCAAAGGAGAAGAATCCTGTCAGTTTTACGAAAAAAGCCAATAGATATTCTAAATTAGAAAACATGATGGAAGGTTCATTGTAATCTGAATAAATCAATCCTAAAATCAATGAAGTGACGAACACAAATACTGTTGAAATAGCAGAAAAAACAATGACTGTGTAAAACTTAGACAAGATAAATTCTTTCTTACTCAGTCCGTCAATTAAGTTCTGCTTCAATGTTTTGTTACTGTATTCATTGGCCATCATGGAAACAATGACAAGTAATAAGAAGAACTTAAAAATGGCTGCCATAAAGGTGTTGAAGTGCCAGATGTATGGAAAATTGAACATCCCTTGTTCTGCTAGGTGGAATTTAATAAAGCCCACATCAAATTTGATTGCCGCAATTAAGGCGATGGAGGTTAACAGTCCGAAATAGATAATTGACAAAACTTTGCTTGCTTTGTTATGTTTTAGCTTGTGAAATTCTATATTTAGTAATCTAAGCATGTTGTATTTTTTGAGAGGTGATTATTGCTTGCTGGTTAGTTGTAAGAATTGCTGTTCTAAGCTTGGTTTTCGCTTGATTAAGTGAGATAAGGTCACCTTATTTTGAAACAGAAATGTGTTCATTTCAGTTGCAGACATTTCTTTACTTAATGTAGCGATGAAGGTGTCATCTTCTTCTTTTACACTTGCAATAGAAGGGTGGTCTTCAAGGAGCTCAAGCAATTGTGTTGGGTTTTCTTCCACTTTTAATTCGAAAAGTCCTTTAGAGGCGGTCATTTCATCAACCCTACCCGAATAAAGTTTGATACCTTTTCGAATAACAACCACATGGCTACATACTTTTTCAACCTCATCCAAAAGGTGAGATGCTAATAAAATGGTCGTCCCATCTTTAGCAATTTCTTTGATGATCTGACGTATTTCGTGTATTCCTTGTGGATCTAGTCCATTGGTGGGTTCATCTAAAATTAAAATTTCAGGATCATTTAAAAGTGCTGATGCAATGGCCAGACGCTGTTTCATTCCTAAAGAAAAGGTCCTGAACTTGCTGTCTTTTCTCTCGTAGAGGTTGACAGTTTTTAGCTTTTCATCAATTTTTTCAAAAGCAACACCTTTAATTTTGCAAATCAATTTTAAATTTTGAGTTGCTGTCATGTACGGATAGAAGTTTGGACGTTCAATGATAGCGCCTACTTTTTTCAGTGCTTCATGTGTTGATAGGTTGCCGTTAAACCAACTAAATTCACCAGAGGTTCTATTAACGACGTTTAAAATAATACCAAGTGTGGTTGATTTTCCACTTCCGTTGGGTCCTAAAATTCCGTAAACATTTCCTTTTTGTATGTCAAAACTCAGGTTGTTTACGGCGTGCACCGCTCCGTACTTTTTGTCTAATTTTTTTAAAGATAAGATGGTTTCCAATAGTATTGTTTTTGTCGATTATGAATATTCGACGAACAATGTACTAAAATGTTACAGAAAAAAAGAAGGAAAAAAAAGTAATTTAATACGTATCGAAATCGAGGTCATCTAGTGATTCAAAACCACTGTCTCCAAACTCGTCCTCAAAAGCATCTTCGCTTTTTTCTGCAATGAACTCTTTCTCAGGAGCTTCATCTGGAATCTCACCAATAGATAGTAAAAGGGTGGGCGCTGTTAAAAGTTCGTTATTGCGCTCGATGACCTCCACGTAAAAAGACCACATTTTGAAGAAGTCGTAAACATAAATCAACTTATCGTTGGTTTCGGGAAGGATTTCTTTTAAAATAGACGTACTCATCGTTGGAGATCCTCCAAACTCTGACATATCGAATAGAGGAATTTCTTCACCTTGATTCCATTCGTTATCGGATGTGTAAAACGAGGCCATTTCTTGACCGTTGAAACCAAAAGCTTTCGCAATAAAGAGATGTAATTCCTCTAGATTAATAGCGTTGTTAACCGTTATTGTTCTGATGACATCTTCTTTTGTGTCTAAAATGACGCGTATTTTATACATGCTTTATTCCTGCTGTTTCAGTTGCAAAAATACAATAAATAATGCGTATTTTTACCATAAATTAGTTTAGAATGAAAGAAAAAAAGGAAATACTTCATGCCTTTAATACTCGTTGTAAAGGAACGTTAATGGAAACTCTTGAGATCGAATATACGGATGTTGGTGAAGATTTTTTAGTTGCTAAAATGCCTGTTAATTCTAGGGTGTATCAGCCATTTGGAATATTGCATGGCGGTGCAACTGCGGCGCTAGCAGAGAGCGTAGGAAGCGCTGCGTCTTCTTTTTTTGTAGATAGCAAACGTTTTATTGTGAAAGGGATTGAACTGTCTATAAATCACGTAAAAAGTGTTTCAGAAGGAGAAGTAATTGCTACAGCAAAAGTACTTCATAAAGGACGTACAACTCACCTATGGGAAATCAAAGTAAGGAATGAAAAGGGAGACTTGATTTCCGTGAGTAAACTCACTAATATAGTACTAGAGAGAAACTAAGCAAGTACTATTGATGCAGCGGATTGTAAAAAACATGTATGCGTTTATTGATCGTATTACTTATGTAAATATATGCCATTGCTGCTTTGTTTTTAGAACTGGACCCGTTGGTGCTTGGAATGTTTGAACAGCTACATTTTTAGAGAGGCAAACTCCTGCAAGGGAGTTATAAAAATAAGCGAAGGGTTGGAAAGAGTCTTTTCTTCTGATATTGTCTCTTGATGGAACATCAGATGGCATTATGCCTTATGAAAATTCACTATTTTTGCAAACACAGTGTTCAAAGAAGTACGTTGTTTTTAGCCACTAGATTGAACACAGCAATCACTGATTTGGTCGGAGGAGCAATTGATTAAAAATGAATTTTTAAAAGTTGATAGATTGAAAATACTTCAAAAAAAAATAGAAAATCACTATTCCAAACAGTTGCCTTTTGTTGTTTACAATAAACCCAATAGTGAAGAGGTCTGTGGGATGTTTCAAAAAGATGCATCGTTGCATGTATTGACTAATTCTTTTGATAGGCAAGGATTTGTTTTTGCTCCTTTTCAAAGTTCAGGAACAACAGTGCTGATTCCGTTAGAGGCCTCAGAAGTTCTCTATGATGCGATTTCAAGCTCAGATAAAGCAGCTAGTGAACATCAATTTACCGCAGATGTTGCATCAAAAACAATGCATATGGATTTGGTTGAAAAAGGAGTAACGGCTATTCAAGAAGCACAATTTGAAAAGGTTGTTTTATCGAGAAAACAAGAGGTGGATCTGGGTCAAATAGACATTGTAAATACCTACACTAAATTACTACAGGCCTATCCGAATGCATTTGTATATGTATGGTTCCACCCTGAAATAGGTTTGTGGTTCGGAGCGACTCCCGAAACATTAGTGCAGTTACAAGAGAACGAGTTTACGACCATGTCGCTTGCAGGTACCCAACCATATAGCGAAACAGTTGCGACCACATGGAGTCAGAAAGAAATTGATGAACAAGCGTTTGTAACGAAGTATATCACAGACAAATTATCAAACTTTTCTAAAACAGTAGAGGTTTCAAAAACAACCACAGTGAAAGCAGGATCTTTAGCGCACTTAAGAACAGATATAAGGGGAATATTAGACACGTCTAAAGAGAATGCGTTGTTTTCTTTAGTAGCGGCATTGCATCCGACACCTGCTGTTTGTGGCTTGCCTAAAGAGGCAGCAGTTGCTTTTATTGAAAAAAATGAGCAGTATGATAGAGGGTACTATACAGGTTTCTTAGGAGAGCTACGTGTAGGAGAAGCAGGTATAAATGAGGCCCATTTGTTTGTGAACCTGCGGTGTATGGAATTACAAAATAGTAAGGCGTATATCTATGTAGGTGGCGGAATTACAAAGGATAGTGATCCTTATAAAGAGTGGCTAGAAACGGTCGCTAAGAGCGCTATTATGTTCAATGTATTGGACTAAAAAAAGCCATCTTAAGAGATGGCTTTTTTGTGAGAATTATTTGAATTTTAGATGTCTTCAAAAGAAACATCTGTAAAACTTTCTGTAGTAGCTTCTTCTGTTGTTTTTTCTTCAGTAACTACTTCGTCTTTTTTATAATCTTTTTGGTGTCTTTCACTAATTACTTCTTGCCCTTTTTCGTTAACAATATAATCAGTCGCAGCTTTTAACATGTCATTAAACTCAGAAAAATCTTCTTTGTAGAGATAAATTTTATGTTTTTGATAATGGAAAGTACCATCATCGTGTGTGAATTTTTTGCTTTCAGTTATTGTTAGATAGTAATCATCTGCTTTTGTAGATCTTACATCAAAAAAATAAGTCCTTCTTCCTGCTCTCAACACTTGAGAAAAAATCTCTTCTTGTTCTACTCTCTCAGCCATAATAATTAGTAATAAAATTAAGTTTTGTTTTGTTTGCTGAACAAATCTAAAAAAATATTTTACTTATTCTAATGAAACCTTAGTTTTCTTTTTCTAAAAGTTGTTGTTCATAGAGTTTTTTGTAATATCCTGTTTCTTTTATTAGTTGATTATGAGTTCCTTGCTGTGTTATTTTTCCATTTTCTAAGATGATTATTTTGTCAGCATTTTTAGCTGATGAAACTCTATGACTAATGATGAAGGTGGTTTTTTCTTCAGAGATTCTGCTTAAATTTGATAATATTTGTGCTTCCGTTTCTGTGTCAACGGCAGACAAGCAGTCGTCAAAGATTAGAATTTTAGGGTTTTTAATAATTGCGCGAGCTATGGAGACACGCTGCTTTTGTCCGCCTGATAAGGTAACGCCTCTTTCTCCTAGAAGGGTCTTATAGTTGTTTTTAAACTCAGCAATATTATCGTGAATCACAGCATTTTTAGCAGCAGCTATGATATGTTCCTCTGTTGCCTCTTGTTTTCCAAATTTAATATTGTTTTCAATGGTATCTGAAAATAAGAAAGGGTCTTGTGGAACAAAACCAATTTGTCTTCTTAAATCAGGCAAGTTTAATTTGGTAATACTTTTGTCGTCTATAAGGACAGTTCCACTGCTCACGTCATAAAGTCTTGAAATCAAATTAATGATAGATGATTTTCCCGACCCAGTTTTACCTAAAATGGCAACGGTCTCTCCTTGGTGTACCCTAAAACTAATGTTCTTTAAGGCAGTGATGTTTGTGTCATCATAGGTGAGGCTTACATTCTGAAATTCCACCGCACCTTGCACTATAGTTTCAGATTTATTGGTATTGATGATTTCAAGGGGTTCTTGTAAAAACTCATTAATTCGTTGCTGTGAAGCCTCTGCTTGCTGAACCATGGAGGTAACCCAGCCAACAATTGCTACAGGCCATGTTAATATATTTACATACAAGATGAATTCAGCAATGACTCCAATAGGAATGCTACCTGCAATGTATTGCTTCCCTCCAATATAGAGCACTAATAAATTACTGATCCCAATAAGTAAAACCATTAAGGGGAAAAAGACCGCTTGTACTTTATATAAATCGATATTTTTATTTTTACTCTGGTCAGCTAAAGCATCAAAACTTTGGATAATAGATGGCTCAATACTATAAGATTTTACAACATTAATTCCAGAGAAAAATTCTTGATTAAATGTGGTGAGTTTAGATAAATATTGTTGAACAATTGTGCTTTTTTCATTGATTACTTTACTCAATATAAATATCGAAATAGATAAGATAGGGAAGGGTATTAAGGTGTAAGCAGTGAGCACAGGGTCTATGGTGAACATTTGATGAAATCCTACAGCAAAGAGAACGATCATATTCATGCTATACATAATAGCAGGCCCGAAATACATGCGCACTTTAGAGACGTCCTCACTAATTCTATTCATGAGATCTCCGGTTCTATTTTTTTTATAAAAGTTGATTGGTAATTTTTGATATTGCTGATAGATTTCGTTCTTCAAGTCAAATTCAATCAATCTCGAAGTGACAATAATGGTTTGACGCATTAAAAATGTTAAAAATCCCGAAATTAAAGTAACGCCAATAATCATGAGAATGTTGAGTAACAATTGCTGTTTAACATCGCTTGTGTCTGAAATTGCTCCTTCTTTATACTGCTCAACAATATTAAATGACTCTCCAATGATTCTTGGTATTTTTAGAGTTAAAATTTTTGATAGTACTGTAATACTGCTGTCTCTTATACACATCTGACGCTGCCGACGATCTACTCTGTGTAGAT
>OLHJ01000199.1_pt1 | contig 22018 bp, 19 predicted proteins | sample 1609491 | NCBI WGS metagenome assembly OLHJ01 (sample SAMN05416861, study PRJEB24817) | seawater metagenome | isolation source: Sea water | place: Canada:Atlantic | collected 2013-11
CGAGATGCTCAGGAGTCTCGTGGGCTCGGAGATGTGTATAAGAGACAGCAATATGGCTATGAATATGGACGAAATGAGATTCCAATTTGATACCACATTTATTCAATTAAATGCCTTGGTTTTAAATTTGGACGGTTGGCTGGCCGTGCCTGGTGATTCTATTGATATGGACATTGAAATGTCTTCAAAAAACAATTCATTTAAAGAATTATTTTCCTTGATTCCAAATGCTTACATAGCCGATTACCAAGATGTGAAGGTAAAAGGGAGCATGTCCTTTGGGGCGGGATTCAAGGGTGTGTATTACGAAGAATTGATGCCTGCGTTTACCATTGCTTTAGATGTTAAAAATGGTTCTGTTCAATACCCAGACTTACCCGCAAAAGCGGAGAACATTGGGATTGATTTACATGTAAATTCACCAGCCGGAGATATGAGCCACATGCAGGTAAATTTGAAAAATGCGCATTTAGAATTAGCTGAGAACTTTTTTGATATGTCATTATTGGTTAGCAAGACCTTAACTAATCCAACCATGAGTGGTAATTTAAAAATGGATTTTGATTTAGCGTCTTTACCAAAGCTAATGCCTGTAGAGGATGGGGAACAATACTACGGAAAGTTTAAAACGGACTTAAACTTTAAGGCAGACTTGAATAGTTTGAATAACGAACACTATGATAAAATTGAGGCACATGGATTATTTGAAGCTTGGAATATTCAATACGATGATGGTTCTTGCGGTATTCCAATGGAGATTGCTCATATTGGAATGAACTTCGATATGAATAAAGTGGATTTAACTGCTTTTGATGCGGTTGTGGGGAAAAGTGATGTACATGCTACTGGAAAGCTAGAAAACTTTATTCCTTGGTACATGAGCGAAGAAACTATTGTTGGGGTAGTTGATTTTAAATCGGATTATTTTGATGTTGATGAATGGATGGAAGAGGACTCTCCGGAGGAAGAAGTAGAATTAGCTGAGGAAACTATAAGCGTGGATCCGAAAGAAAACAAGAGTGAAAACACGATAAAACAAGAGACGCAACCAGTTACTTCTGAAGTAGCCATAATTGAGGAAACCTACGAAATCCCCACTAACATCCAATTTGTGTTGAATGCGCACATCAAGAGAATAGCTTACGATAGCATGGATATTCAAAATTTAAGGGGAACCATTAAAATTGAAAATGGACAAGTTCTTTTTGAAGGTGTTTCTATAGAAATGTTTGAAGGAATTGCTTACATGGATGGGATTTTTGATCCAACCACTCACCCGCAGCTGCCAAGTTTTGATTTCACTATGGGGTTAACAGATTGGTCAATGAGTGAGATGGCTAATACCTATAATTCCGTAGACCAATTAGCGCCATTATTGAAGGATGCCAAAGGAACCTTCTCTTCTAAATTACAAACTCATGGAATATTAGACGGAAACTTCGAACCTGTATTAGAAAAGCTATCTTTTTCAGGCGAAGCAAGTATCAAAAAGATTGAGATTAACAATGAGAAATTAGAAAAATTGAATTCGGTTACTAAAACCAAGCATTTTAACCCGCTAATGGCCGAGGATATGAAGATATTCTTTAAATGTGTTAATGGAGTTTTGGAAATAGAGCCTTTTGACGTGAAGTTAGGTACGCAAATGGCCAAAGTTCAGGGGTATACCACTTTAGATCAAGACATTAATTATACAATTGATACGAAGTTAAAAACCAATGAAATGGGAGCAGGTGCCGATGCTCTGATTGGTCAGATAAATGGTTTGTTATCCAGTAACGGCATTGATGCTGAAGTGCCCGATGTGGTTCCTGTGGTTTTGTTAGTTACTGGTAAAATGGATGATCCTCAAATCAAACCCGTTTTTGGTCAAGGAGAAGCATCCAATTCTGCTAAAGACCAATTAAAAGATTTAATTGAGGATAAGATTGAAGAAGTAAAAGAGGATCTTAAAAAGGAAGCGAAGGCAGAGGCAGAAAAGATTTTGGCAGATGCTAAAAAGCAACAAGCTGATTTAATGAAGGAAGCTCAAAAACAAGCCGATAATTTAGGTCTTGAAGCAAAGAAACTAGGAAAACAATTAAAGGAAGAGGCAGACAAACAGGGGAAGGAACTCGTCAAGCAAGCTACTAATCCATTAACCAAAATTGCTGCTCAAAAAGGAGCTGAGCAGCTCAACAAAGAAGCAGACAAAAAAGCCAAGCAATTGGAAGCCGAAGCAGATAAACAAGGTAAAAAGTTGCTTGACGAAGCTCAAAAGCAATCGGATAAAATTTTAGAGGATGCCCAGAAAAGGGCACGTGATCAAATTGAAGGAATATAGGACTAAGAGAAATGCCTTATATAATCGAAACTAAAAGACTGGGTATGCGGCCATTTGAACGAGATGATGGTGAAGTATTTTTTAGACTAAATAATGATCCCGAAGTAATGCAATATACGGGTGATATTCCGTTTAAATCTATTGAAGAATCTGAACGTTTTATTGCAAACTATGATCATTACCAAGAACATGGCTACGGAAGGTGGACGGTTGTTTTAAAACAAACTGGAACGGTGATAGGGTGGTGTGGCCTCAAATATCATATGGAAGGGTATGTGGATATTGGTTACCGTTTACTTAGATCAGAATGGGGCAACGGATATGGTACGGAAGCAGCGCAAGCCTGTTTAGATTTTGGAAGAATGCATATTTCAAATTTACCCATTTGGGGTAGAGTTTCTAAGGATAATATCGGCTCCATTCGGGTACTGGAAAAAATTGGAATGCAATATTTTAAGTCGGCTGAATGCGGGGCGATTCAAGATTCTCTTTATTACCGATAGTTAATCTAAATCCTCTACCAAAACCCATTTAACACGGCCAACCTCACCCGAATCGATTCGTACCTTTATTCCATGAGGATGATTAGGTGACTTGGTGAGAATTCGAATAACCAATCCTTCGGTTAATTCACCACTAGGTTGATGGTGTTTTTGAATGATTTCTACTAAATCACCTTCTTTTATGTTGCTTCGTTTTGTTCCTGTGATTCTTTCATCTCCCATAAAACAAAGATATTTTTTTTAGACCCTTGGTATCCATGTTTTGATTGAATTCGGTATTTTCGGCTTTAATAAAAAACAAAATAAAACTCAATGAAAAACTTTTTATGGGCATTAGGCCTAGTAACTCTAATTGGATGTAGTGACTCTACTCATAATGATCAAGACTCTACTAACAAGGAGCTATTGGTTACCAATTTTTTAAACGATACGCGCAGTTTTGAGCGTGCAGATTTTGAACAACCAATAGAAGAGTTTATTGTTTCTGCATCGGAAATAGCTAATGAAGCCGTTGAACTGGATAAAAACAGTATACAAGGGTTTATTGAAAAGGGAAGTTCTTTTAGCTATGGAGTTATTGTAGTTGGGAATCATACCATTGTGAAAATTGGTGATTTTGAAAACTGTAAAACCTCTTCTTCTTGGGGAACATGCATGCCTTTTGGAGAAGGGTACATTAAGAAAGGAGATTTAATATTTCAAAAAGAGTACATCAATAATATTATTGGAAGACCGGATAGCCAAAAGAGATTAGGTTTCCTTTTCAAATAGTAATAAAATTGATGAAAAAAAAACCCGTAATACCTACTATTACGGGATTTTTTTTTATCAATAGTTCTTAATCTCTTAAATCAATAACGTCATCCATATTGGAGGTGTCAAAAACAAACATGGTATTTGCCATGGGTTCATCGTTTTTAATCATTTTTAAATCGTAAGTATAGGTGTTTCCATCTTTATTTAAGACTTCAATTCTAGCCATTTGGTTAGTTGCTGGGTTAACATACACCTTTATTGTATGATAGGCTTTTCCGCCCCCTTCTGGAAACAACTTAATCATATCTACCTTTTTTCCATTTATGGTAGTAGGGTTTCCATATAAGTAATTAAACCCGTTTTCATAGATGGTTAAAAGTGAAGAAGGACTAATATTTTCTTCTTCCTCATCTTCGCTCATGGCATCCGTAATTTGGCATTCGCCATCGTCTACCATCACGGTCCATAAAGTCTTGCCATCACTGTACCTTTCGATTCCAGGAAACTCTAACTTATACATGTTTGATTTAATCCAAACTTTACCATCTTGGGTATCATCAATACCGTTTGGCTTATTAACAATACGATAACTAAATTCCATGTAAATAGTCTCATGAGATTTAGTTTCTGCACTCAGTTTATCCAAAATTGCTTTGGCTTTAGGGTCCTTCGGATTTTCATTTTGGCTGTATCCAGCTAGGCTGGTTGATAACGCTACAAGTACTAATAATGCTAGCTTTTTCATTTGTTTGTGTGTTTTATTCTAATCTAGAATTACCGTGCAAAGGTAATATTAAACTACGGTTTTGTTTTATTCTGAACTACCTTTCAAAATCTGAGCCAAAGAAGCTTCATCCGTAACCAGAACATCTCGTCCTTTACTTCCAGAAAATGGACCAATAATTCCTGCAGCTTCTAGTTGATCAATAATCCTTCCAGCACGGTTATAACCTAGTTTAAGTCGTCTTTGAAGTAGGGAAGCAGAACCAGACTGATGCTGAACAATAATCTTGGCGGCTTCATCAAATAGGGCATCTCTATCTTCTTGCGACATATTGTTTTGGGTTCCGGCCGACTCTCCAACAAACTCCGGTAAAAGAAAGGCATCTGAATAACCTTGTTGTTCACCAATAAAATCGCAAATACGTTCTACCTCCGGAGTATCTACAAACGGACATTGCAAACGTAAGATTTCATTTCCCGGAGAGAAAAGTAAATCACCTCTACCAATTAATTGATCTGCACCACCCGAATCTAAAATGGTACGAGAATCAATCTTGGAAGTTACCCTAAATGCCAATCGGGCAGGGAAGTTGGCCTTAATCATACCCGTAATTACATTTACGGATGGTCTTTGAGTAGCTACAATCAAGTGGATTCCAATGGCTCGGGCCAATTGAGCTAAACGAGCAATAGGGGTTTCTACTTCCTTTCCGGCTGTCATAATCAAATCGGCAAACTCATCAATTACCAAAACAATGTAGGGTAGGAAACGATGACCTTTTTCAGGGTTTAGTTTACGTTTAACAAACTTGTCGTTGTATTCTACAATGGTTCTAGCCATGGCGTCTTTCAACAAGTCATAACGTTGATCCATTTCCATGCATAGAGAGTTTAATGTATTCACTACCTTTTGCGTATCGGTAATAATAGCTTCATCCGTATCGGGAAGTTTAGCTAAATAATGACGTTCAATCTTGTTGTACAAAGTAAGTTCCACTTTTTTAGGATCCACCAACACAAATTTTAATTGAGATGGGTGTAATTTGTAAAGTAAACTCACCAATATGGCATTCAAACCAACAGATTTTCCCTGACCTGTAGCACCTGCCATTAGCAGGTGAGGCATTTTGGCTAAATCCGCTATATATGATTCGTTGGAAATGGTTTTACCTAATGCTACCGGTAAAATCATGTCTGTATTCTGAAATTTATCAGAAGCCAACATGGTTTTCATAGATACAATTTCCGACTTTTTATTGGGAACTTCAATCCCAATGGTTCCCTTACCAGGAATAGGGGCAATGATTCGAATACCTAAGGCAGATAAACTTAAGGCAATATCATCCTCTAAGTTCTTAATCTTAGATATTCTAACACCAGGGGCAGGAACAATTTCATAGAGAGTTACTGTTGGACCAATTACAGCAGAAATCTCAGAAATCTCAATCTTATAATTTTTTAGAGTCGTGATAATTCGATTTTTGTTTTCCTCTAATTCAGTACGGTCAATTTCAATTCCAGTATCACCAAAATCTTTTAATAAATCTAAACTGGGCTTCTGGTATTTAGATAAATCTAATTCTGGGTCATACTCGCCAAATTCTTTAGCAAGGTCCTTAATTTCCTTGTCATCTAGGACCTCTTCCTCTTCGCCCACTTTAACCTCAATCTCTGTATCTGCAGTAACTACTGGTTTTGGAGTTTCTTTAATGTTTGTGGATAATGAAATGGCCTCAATTGATTCCTCTAAGTTAGGCTCTTTTATTTCGTCCTTTGGTGGTTCCATTTTTAAAGGAACCTCTTCTGTGGGTTCTGAAACCGTTTCAGCAACTAGAGATGTTTCTAGCGAGTCAGGAGCTGGAACCGGCTCTTTTTCGGGAGTAACTATGGGGTCTTCCGTTGGAATCAATTCATTGGTGTACTCTAGTCGTTTTTCAGACGGTGGTTCCACTACTGGAAAGTGAGTAATTTCTTCGTGTGGTTTGTTTATTGCAGGATCAGAAATTGGACGCCCATTGTAGTGATTCATGGCCAACTCCTCGTCTAGTTCATTTGAAATAGGGTCTGAATCATTAGCGTTTTTTGGAGATGAAAAAGCCGATTGTAATTGCACATTAAAGTTGATCAACACAAAAGCCGCTAAAACAAAAAGAATTAACAATAAAGCACCTACCGCCCCTATGGACATTGTTAAGAAATGCGTGATGGTATGACCTATACCACCACCTAAAATCAAAAGTGAATCAGATTGAAATAAAAATGCAAAAAATGGGGGAGTCCAAATTAAAATGAACATGCTGTATTTAAATACAATTTTAGACGGGATGATGCTTACATGAAATAATGCCTTAACTCCTAATCGAAAAATTATTGGAATAAAAACAAAAGCAGCTAAACCAAACCAATCGCCAACAAATTTTTGGGAAAGTGTCGCGCCAAATTTACCCAACCAATTACGTACTTCCTTAGTACCTAATTCGTCAATTCCCGAGTTAAGAATATTTTGATCGTAATTTCCGGTAAATAAATAAGAGGTAAATGCCACCAACATAATCAAGGAAACAAAAACCAAAGACAATCCCAAACCAACACGCATTTTTTGCGAATTAATTCCTTTAAAGTTGATGGATTTCTTCTTTTTGTTTTCGGTTGATTCTAAAGGCTTTTCTTCTTTAGTTTGTTCGCTTTTTGGTCTATTTGATTTTTTGGCCATAGTAATACCTGCAATTTGCTGCTTTATTCAAAAGTAAACGTTGGTATTACTGGTAAATTTTGAATGTGCGGTTAGTTTTCACCACGGTTATTAACAATTTTGAAACATTGTTAAAAGCAAGGTAGGTTCATCCAATACGAAATGAAATTTGGTATTTTGAAGTTAAAAGGAGTCGTATTTAATGGTCTATTTTCGAACTTGAAGTCACTTATAAAAAAAAATAGCCCCATCAAAATTACTTTGTTTTGAAAGGGTTAGGGTCTGTATATGCTTCGTGGATAATCCAAGATATTTACATTTTCCCCCGATAGCTCTTTGATGGCACCTTTGGCAATCCATATACTACTTTTGGTATTTAACTTTTGTATTTCTTGGGCAGAGGCCAAGGCAATTTTATTTAGATCTTTGTTCCTTTTTCCGATACTTCTTAATGCCCAGTTTACAGCCTTTTTCACATAAACTCTATCGTCAGTTGCCGCATTTTTAATCAAAGGTAAGAAGGATAAGAATACCTCATTGGATGCTTTTTTATCGGCCATGCAATAAGACGATAATGTCGCAAAGGCTGCACGTTTTTCAAATTCGGGTTTTCGAGTAGCCCAACTATTAATCTGTTTTACTGCATATGGAGTTTTAGAAAATAACCCCATACAGTAGGAATCACACACTTCCCAGTTTTCAAATGTATTTACCCAAGTATTCATTTGTTTTTCGGTTATTTCTTTCGGTTTAAGAATTTTGCTAGCTAACAATCTTGCTTCATAAATATTGGAGTCAATTAATTGCAATGCTAATTTGGGTTGATGACCAATTTGCTTGGCTAAACTTTTCAAATCACTATGGTAAATACCCAAAGAATTATGAGCTATAACTCCATATTTTTTACGCTTGAAATCTACTTTTTCTGGGTTGGCTAATTGATATAATAACCGTAAAACTTCATTGTAATTCATAATTACGAGATTGTGAAAAACAAATCTACATTAGAAACAGCAGTAAAGTCGCCACCCTTTATCTTAATATTAAGATTCATTTAATTTTAGGGTAACAATGCCTTTAGTTAGCAGGAGTTATTATTGTAACACCAACTACAAAATTTTAATATGAAGTCTAAACACCGAATTGTAATAACAGCTACGATATTTATGTTTACCCTAATGCTGGTATTTGAGTTTACGAAAGAGCAAGTGTTTAACGGGGCATTGAGTCCTTGGGGATCTCACTGGATCACCATTTTTTTTACCACATTTATGGCACTCATCTTGACAATATTTGCAGTAAAACGAGTGTTAGAATTAGAGATGCGAGAGAATAACGTTTCTGTAAAGGAAGAGAAGTTAAAAACGATTAATAATGTGATGCGTGTAGTATTTCACCATGTTAATAACCTATCAAACAATTTATCAATAATTGATTTAGAAATGAAAACCATTAAATCAGTTAATGAAAGCACTCTCAATAAACTAAATCAAACTATTTCGGGTACCACTCTAGAAATGAAACGACTGGAATCCATTAAAGATCCATTTGATGAGGATGCATTTACGATTAAATACAACTAATACTTTACCTGCGGGATTATTACTTTTGTGCTCCACAATATAGACATGAAGAAAATTGCACTTTTAGCCGTAATTGGAACTTTGGTTTCTTTTACCGCTCCAAAAAAAACTCAGGATACTAAAACACCAAAGCCAAAATTGGTTGTTGGGATTGTGGTAGATCAAATGCGCTACGATTACTTAACGCGTTACGTTTCTAAATTTCAAGAAAAGGGGTTTAAATTACTTATGAATAAGGGTTTTAACGCTAAAGAACATCATTTTAGCTATATGCCTACATATACTGGGCCTGGGCACGCTTCTGTATTTACTGGAACAACTCCTAAAGTACATGGAATTATTGCCAATGACTGGTATGATAAAGAATTAAAGAGATATGTGTATTGTGCAGAAGATACTTTGGTTAAAAGTGTAGGTGGTGACTTTGAGAATGAAATTCGTTCTCCAAAAAAATTGAAGGTTACTACCTTGGCTGATCAAATTAAGTTAAGTACTAATGGAAAAGGGAAAACCTTTGGGATTTCAATGAAAGACAGAGGGGCTATTCTTCCTGCTGGTAAAATGGCTGATGCTGCATATTGGTATAAGGGGGGAGCAGAAGGATTAATGATCTCATCTACCTATTACATGAATGATTTGCCTAGCTGGGTAAATGAATTTAATGCGCAAAGGTTACCACACTCATATTTAAGTAAAACATGGAAAACTCTTCTGCCAATCGAAGAGTACACGGAATCACATCCAGATAATAGTCCTTATGAAGAGAGTCTAATTCCAAACAGAGAACCAGTATTTCCATACGATTTGATAGAAGCGCAGAAAACACATGAATTAAGTACTTTAAAGGAGGTCCCATTCGGGAATGACTATTTATTAGATTTTGCATTGGAGCTATTGGATAAAGAGTCTTTAGGTCAGGATGAGAGCTTAGATTTCTTATCTATTAGTTTTTCATGTCCGGATTATATTGGACATGCTTATGGACCAAATTCGGTGGAAGTAGAGGATACATATTTACGTTTAGATCAAAATATTGCTACTTTATTAGATTATTTGAATGTGAGTGTAGGAGAGGGGGAGTATGTATTATTCCTTACCGCAGATCACGGAGTGGCGCAAGTCCCTCAAGAGTTAATTGATAAAGGGGTAGAAGTGGGGTACTATAGTGATTCCACCCTTAAAGCCAATGTGAATGCAGCTTTACAAGCTCAATATGGTAGTTTAGATTTGATTGAGAATTATTCTAATTATCAGTTTTTCTTGAATTATGAGGAAATACGGAAAAATAAATTAGATGCAAATGAAGTTGCCAACACTATTTTGATTGAAAGTCTAAAAAATTCAGGAGTAGAGTCTGGTTTGATTCGAAACGAATTGGCTACCAATAGTTATACGGACCGAATAAATAAATCGGTTCAAAAGGGTTGGAATGTTCAAAGGTCAGGTGATGTAGCCTTAGTAAAATCTCCTGGGTGGTTATCAAATAAGTATGCGGGACACGGAGGAACAGGTCACGGTTCTCCTTGGGCTTATGATACGCATGTTCCGTTTTTACTTTACGGATATGGGGTGAAAAAAGGAAATATTCAAAAAACAACCTGGGTAGAGGATATCGTTCCTACCATTTCAGCTATTATTGGAGTTCAGCCTCCTATGGGATGCACGGGAAATCCGGTTAAAGGAGCCATAAAATAGGTCATCCGAAAATAATTTTCAGATGACCTAACCTTTTTAATATTTGATAAATTTCTTTGTAATCGACTTACCTTCTTGGGTAATGCGTAGGAGGTAACTACCATTTTCAAGCGTGGAAATATCTACTGTTTGAGATGTTCCTGAATAATTTAGTTCTTTCACCTTATGACCGGTGATATTTAGAAATTCTGCTTGTACCGGTCGCTCGCTATTTGTTATTATTTGCATTTGGGTAGTAGCTGGGTTTAGAAATAACTGGACTTGAGAGGAAGTAACTTCCTTAGTGCTATTTATCAAATCACTGTAATAATTCTGATGAAATACAGTTTGTGTCCAGATGCCATTTACATTTTCATAGGTCATAAGAGATTCCCATTTATAATCCCATATTCCACTGAATGGATAGCCCTGAATTTCGTCTTCCGTAATGTCGTAATCAAACATTCTCTCTTCCGATTTATCCAAAACCCAAGTATTACCGGACCCTCTATAAACAGTGGTTACAGATGGTATTGAATAATAAATTTGACTGTATTCATATTTTATTTGATGATCCCATGAGGAAGTACTAGAATTCCAATTGCTCATAGAGAATAATGTCTTTATAAAGTCACTATTATATTCATTTATTCTTTGGAACCCATTTTCCAAAACTCCTGCTACATAAATTTGTCTTAGGAAATTGGTTTCATCATTGTTTGAATTATACGTATAGCTATCCCAAAAAGAAGGCTCCCAAACTCCATTAATAAACTGATATCCATCACTGTTGCTTACATTATTGGATACATTATATACGAAATTCATGGAATCAGTTCTAACCCAATTCATAGCACTTCCCGTATAAAACACTTGGTTTTCTAAAAGGTTAGAGGCGTTATATTGATTTTCTTGTTTGGAATTGGGTTGCCAAACATTACTAACCCCGAAATAATTCTCTTTACGAATCAAATTGGAATTGGAATCAAAATCTTGTGAAATTAGGCTGTTTTTCGTTTGCACTCCGTTAACAAAGGTGTATGCGGTAATGGTGTCTATATTATTATTCGAATCATAAGAATAAAAGTATTGATTCGTATTTTCCCAGGTACTTCCATTTTTTGATTTATACAATTCTTCGCTAATTTCGCCATTTGCGTGATAAGCCAATTGATAAGAGCTTAATGCAATCCATTGACCCTGAGCAAAAACATTACCTAAAATTTCAATTAATTGGTTGTTCTGGTTATAATAATAATCACTTTGCTGAAGAGGTAACCAACTCCCGCTATCCAGTTCAAATCTCTCATAAAGAATTATTTGACCTTGCGAATTACTGGTTTGAATGTTTTTCTCATTTAAAAAATAAGTAACTTTTGTATGGAGTTCTCCATTTGGATGATAAGTATGGTACATTCTGTGATTATCCGCCCACTGTCCAGTTGTACTGTCAAATCTGCGGTCAATGGCACTGTCAAACTGTATGGTTTTGACTCCTCTTTCCGCGGAAACGTATAGGGGAATAGGAGCATTTATTTTCTTTGAATAATTATCGACTTTATAGGATTGGCCACTTAACGAAAAAGTAAGTGAGGATAATAGCATGGAAGTCAAAATTCCAATTTTGTGTGTTTGGTTCATCGGATGAATATAATTTTTAGTTTAATTGAATCTTACCATAATACGTTAGATTTTGTTTGAAGGTTGGCTAAATATTCGTGCAACTTTTTAGATTAATATTCGTTTATTATTTTATGAAAGTACTAACAAACGCCACCGAATGGGCAGAAATTCAGGTTAACCCCACTCCTAGTGAGACTCAGTTGATTGATTTATTTGTAGACATGTGTTTCTTTGATATTAATAATCCAGCAGTAATATATCAGTTTAAATTAGTGGCTAAGCAGCTCGATTATTCGATTGAAATTATAAATAAAGTAGTAGAATTGGGTAAATCCGAATATCAAGAGCTATATGATGAGATTGAAAATCAGATTTCTAGTTCCTTTGTTTAGTATCTTCTTTGTTTACCGAAAAAGTGAAAATGAATTAAATACGTACATGCAATAAATGCCGTAAATGCACCAAATCCAAAAGCATAATTAAACATTTCAGGATTGTTCCCGTAAATATATCCGGAAATAGCGGCCCCTGAGCCAATTCCAAATTCTAAAAACATATATAAGGTAGACATGGCTCTTCCCCGATGTAATTCGTTGCTCCTATCAATAGTCCAAGCAAAAATGGTGGGACTATTCATACCAGCCGCTAGTCCAAAAAGTATCCCCCCAGCGTAAAAAATGGTAGTGGAGGTTGATAAACTTATTATGGTAACCGATAACCCTATCAAAAAGGAAGAGGTGATCAAAACAGGTACGCGACCATATTTGTCGGAAACTTTACCTGCTAAAAATCTTACAGTTATAGAGGACACTACAAATATGGAAAAGAATGTACCTCTATTACTAATTTCTAAATGATCACTTAAGTCAGGAATTAAAGTGAGAATGATTCCGAAGGGGATGGTAGTTAATAAAAAGGTAATGGCAACTGGGAATACATCTTTTTCGTAAAAGTCGCTAAACTTTACTTTAAAATGCTGTATAGACATTTTTTTCTTGTTTGGAAGCGTTTCCTTCATTCCAACAATTACAGCGACCGAAAGAAAAGACATAAAAGCGGACAAATAGAAAACGCCATTAATCCCAATATAGGTAGAGGCATATGAACCAATCATGGGGCCAATAGCCATTCCTGAACTCGCAAACACACCATAAACACCCATGGCTTCGCCACGTTGTTTAGGGCTTACAATATCTGAAATATAAGCTGCGGTAGCAGTAGGTTTAAATCCAGTAGAAAAACCATGGAATAAGCGCAAAAATAGAAATCCACTTACCGTGGCTAAAACGGGGTAGAGGACTCCTGCAATCAAGGCAACCGTTGCCCCAATAATCATTACTGGAATTCTACCAATGGTATCTGTAAGTTTCCCACTAAATGGCCTAGCAATTAATGCCGTAAGTGTAAATAAGGAAATAATAAGCCCCTTGTATTCACCACCGCCCAACGAATCTAGATAAGAGGGCAATTCTGGAACCATCATATTGAAACTTCCAAAAAAAAGTGTTGAACTCAGGCTAAGCAACCAAAACTGTTTATCTTTTTTATAATTTAATTCCTTATCCATGAGCCCGCGAAATTAGCATGAAATTCGAGGTTTTGGCTTTTCAAAACTACTATATTTGTGAATACACTTATTTAAAATTACTATATGCAATCACACGAAGTAGACTATACAATAAATGGAGATGATATTCAATATGTTGAAATTGAATTAGATCCACAGGAAGTGGTTATGGCTGAACCCGGAAGTATGATGTACATGAAAGAGGAAATTGCCATGGAGACGGTATTTGGAGATGGTAGTCATCAATCAGATAATAGCTTTTTAGGTAAAATGTTTTCTGCGGGTAAGCGTGTGCTTACCGGAGAGAATTTATTCATGACAGCTTATAAAAACCAAGGATATGGTAAATCTCATGTATCTTTTGCAGCTCCCATGCCAGGAAAAATTATTCCCATTGATTTAAGAGCTTATCAAAATAAAGTGATTTGTCAAAAAGATTCTTTCTTATGCGCAGCAAAAGGAGTACAGGTAGGAATAGAGTTTAATCGAAAAATTGGAGTGGGTCTCTTTGGAGGAGAAGGATTTATCATGCAAAAACTAGAAGGAGACGGAATGGTTTTCGCTAATGCGGGTGGAACCATTAAGAAGATGCAATTAAGACAAGAACAAACCCTAAAAGTAGATACGGGATGTTTAGTAGCTTTTACTGGGGGTGTCCAGTATGATATCGAAATGGTGAAAGGTATTAAAAATGCTTTATTTGGAGGTGAAGGGTTGTTTTTAGCAACGCTTAGGGGGCCTGGAACCGTTTGGATACAATCTTTACCATTTAGCAGAATGGCAGATCGTATTATTTCCTCCGCTCCCAAAATGGGAGGAAAGTCAAGAGGAGAGGGAAGTATCCTTGGAGGTTTGGGTGATATTGTTATGGGTGATAATAATTTTTAAATGGTATTAACAAAAAAGAAAATTTTTCATTGGGGACTAGCAATTCTGGGAATTGCCTTATTGTATTACTCCAACATGGTTTTGATTTATATCACCATTTCTTTGGTTTTAGCCCTGATGTTAAGTCCTCTTAATCAAAAGCTTCGAAAGGTTAATTTTAAAGGATATGGCATCAATGATGCTGGTGCTGCCGCCATTTCATTGTTTATGGTGGTTGGTTTTATTGTTACGATGGTTAATATTTTTGTTCCGGTAGTTTCTAAAGAGGCGAGTTTGTTGGCCGAGTTGAATATGGATGACTTTTATGAACTGGTGGAACCGGAGTTGAGGGCGGTTAGCAGTGTGCTTAAGAAAATTGACTTTGATCCAACAGATGGGGAACGTTCGGAAAAAGAAATTCTTCAAGATATGTTTTTGGGGAAGCAACATCTTGATACGGTACCGCGCTTCTTTTCTGGTTTAGCTACAGGAATAGGAGGGAGTTTGATTACCATTTTTTCCGTTTTATTTATTACCTTCTTTTTATTGAAGGATGATAATCTATTTAACAATTTTGTACATTCTCTAACGGATGAGCAAAATGATAAAAAAGTGGGGCATGTATTAGACGAGGTAAAAACTACTTTAAGTAGGTATTTTATTGGTATTGCTATTCAGGTATCTATTATTACTGCCATGGTTTCTATTGGTTTGAGCATTTTTGGATTTAGAAATGCAGTGGTAATCGGATTGTTTGCAGGTATTATGAATGTGATTCCTTATATAGGACCATTAATTGGATTAGCTTTTGGATTGTTAATAGGTGTATCAACAAACGTTGAAATGGCCTTAGAGACCAGTTTTTACACCATGATAGGAGAAATATTATTGGTATTTGGGATTACCCAGATGGTAGATAATTTCTTTACCCAACCCGTGGTATTTTCCAAAAGCATTAAGGCGCACCCTTTAGAAATTTTCTTGGTAATTTTAATTGCAGGTAATATTTCCGGAATTACCGGAATGATAATCGCCATACCTCTGTATTCCGTAATTCGAATTATTGCTAAAGAATATTATAGTGATTCTAAATTCATAAAGTTTATGACCTCCAGTATGGACTAGTATAAAAAAGCAAAAAAAAAACCGATGAGAGAGCTCATCGGTTTTTTTAGCTTTTTACGGGTTTATTGAATCTCTTGTACGTTAGCTGAGATAGATAAACGCGTATCTTTTGGTTGCGTATTGGCAATTACAGTAACCGTTTTGTTTTGTAGGCCTTTTTGTTTTCCTGGTTTGTAAACCACTTTAATTTGGCTGGAAGCTCCTGGAGCAATTGGCTCTCTTGGGAATTCAGGCACAGTACAACCACAAGAACCCGTTGCTGTTTCAATAATTAACGGTTTGTCACCGGTATTCGTAAAATTAAATACATGCGTGTTCTCCGTATTTTGATCAATAGCTCCAAAATCATGCGCCATTTCGTTAAAAGCCATAGATGTTGGGTTGTTTACTGGCTGTGAGGTTGGTTGCTGGGGTGGAGTAGACATCATAGACGGATCAGCAGTAATTTTGGTATTGCTTCCTGGAATATTTTGAGCTGCAGCCGCAGGACTGGTAGATCTTTCCGTATTTCTTTTTCTATCAGAACTTCTTCTTGTAGGAGAAGCATCTTTTAAAAATGTTCCATAAACTACTGTTGCCGCAATTAATACTAATAATGCCGTTTGAATGCTTTGAATGTTTTCTTTCATTTTTTGGATTTATTTGTCACAAATATAATTTTTTACCTGACTCTATTAATAGGAAAATAGTTGTCAAGTAGTTAAATTTTTATTTGTTCTTAGTATTCAAGTTTTAATTTTTTAAAGGTTTTGTTTTCTATGGCTTCTATGGCTTTTAATACCGCATTATCCGACTGATTCGTCACTCTGTAAAATTCAGTGGAGGACCAAAGGTTAGTTGCCATTAAAGCCTTTAGATTCATTTCAATGATACGTTTAGAATGAGCTATTTGCTCATCATTACGTTCAATTTCCTTTTCGGTTGCTTTGGTTATTATTTCTTCTAACATCTCATCGGTCAGTTTAAATCCTTTATCAAACGCCTCAAAGTTGAGGTAGGTGCTTTTTAGTTCATTTCTATGCAAGTCTAGATAATCTAAGTTATAGGTATATATTATTCCTTTTCTAATTAACTGACCAAAATACGCTGAAGTTTCGGTGGTATCCAACGGTATAAAGATGTCTGGCATAATGCCTCCACCCCCATACACGGTTCTTTTAAGCTTCAAAGTCTCAAACTTCAAGGAATCAGGGAATTCTATAGAATCTGGATTCATTAATTCCCCATGCTCAAAGCGTTTGTTTACTTCGTTGTAATAATCGTCTTTTCCTTCAGAGTAATCCCGTTGAATAGAACGACCAGATGGAGTATAGTATCTAGATATGGTCAATCGCATGGCCGAACCATCGGGTAATTCAAAGGGTTTTTGAACCAACCCTTTTCCAAAAGATTTCCGACCAATAATTAATGCACGATCCCAATCTTGAACGGCACCCGAAACAATTTCACTCGCAGAAGCGGAACCTTCATCTATAAGAACAACTAATTTACCTTGTGTAAAAATTCCTTGGTTACTTGATTTGTATTCTTCTTTTGGAAACGCTTTTCCTTGAGTATAAACAATCATTTTATCCTTGGTAAGAAAATTATCGGCCAGTTGAATTGCGGTCCTTAAATATCCCCCTCCGTTACCTCTTAGGTCAAGAATCAGGTTTTCCATTCCTTCCTGACGTAAAGAATCCATGGCGGAACCTACTTCGTTCATACTTGTGGCTGCAAAACGATTTAGTTTAATGTATCCAGTATTTGGAGTGGCCATATAAGAGGCGTCCATACTATAAATTGGAATTTTATCTCTGGTAATCTCAAATTTTAAAAGGTCTTTTTCACTATTACGTTGAATTTCAACAGTAACCTTGGTACCTTTTTTGCCTCTTAGATTTTTTGCGACATCACTATTTGTAAAACCTACACCGGCCACTACCTTATCCTCGATGGTAATAATCTTATCACCCGCCCGTATACCTAATTTTTTAGAGGGACCACCTGCAATGGGAGAAACCACTGTAATAGTATCGTGCAATATATTAAACTGTATTCCAACTCCTTCAAAATTACCTTCCAAAGGTTCGTTCATTTTTTTTAAATCCTTTTTTGAGATGTAGACGGAGTGGGGGTCAAGTTGTTTTAAAACCGATTTGATTGCAACCTCTGTTAATTTCTCCGAATCAACGGTGTCTACATAGGCTAGTTGCACATAACGCATAAAGGTTTCTAGTTTCTTTAATTGCTCTTGATCAGTATTTTGGGCTTGTGATTGCAATCCTAGGAGGAATACAAACCCGTAAAATAAAATGGATATTTTCTTCATATGTAATAAAAAATTAGCCTGCTAAAATTGATTTAGCAGGCTATTCAGTTTTTAAGATATTTTTCTATTTATCGAGCATCTTACGCGCTTGTGCTGCGGAGATCATTTTTCCATAATACACGCCAACCACATAACAACCTTCAAAACCTTGGTTTAGTAATTCCTTTTTATAATTGGTAGCTTCATCGTATGAACCGAAAGATCCAGCAACATATCTAATATATTTGTCTTTTCCTTTCATTTGCTCCACGGTTCCTAGCTCCATGTATTTTTCCAGAATTTCTGTAGGGATTTGTTTTCTATAAGAACCTAACTGAACCTTGAACTTCAAGTTCTTCTTTTGCTCATCTGTCAGTGCTTTATTTGATGTAATACCTGAGGTTTGCTTTTTGTCAAGGTTTACAGAACCTAGATTATTTAATGCTACCCGGTTGCCATTTTTAAAAGCCACCACAAAGGCTCCATTAAAACCAGCGGTAAGAATATCAATCTTTGCAGTAGCCGCAGAAGCGTAACTATTAAAAGATCCGGTAAAGTACCTCACGTAACCATCATCCGAAACCACTTTGATTATTTGAGGCAATTCTTTGAAACGGTTTTCATCGGCCTTTTGGGTAAATGCGCCCACTTGAACCCTGTATATTATTTCCCCATTCTCATTATCTCCTTCCCATTGTTCAGCCGTAAATTTAGGGGTAACACTTGTTACTTTTGTTACCTCTTTTTTCGGATTTACACGCACAATGTCTGTAGGTGTTATTCCGTCTTTTTGCAATTGGGCTTGACGAGCCTCAGCTTCTTCCTTGGTGGCGTATGAACCAACAGTTACCAAAATTTTACCATCTTCGTCATAGGTGTTTACATCTTCTACACTTAGAATATCATTAACTAAATCAGCAGGAATTTCACCTTCAAATTCACCAATCCCAACGGCATATCGATCCTTGTTTACAATTCCTCTACGTTTTACTTTACTAGCAATTACTTGTAAAGTATACGTTTCTGCAGTAATAGGAGAATAATTACCGGTAGTATCGTAATATCGATTATAATAATCTAAAATTTCAGCTTCGGTAATGGTAACTCCCACAGAATCTACGTGTGCCCCAGGAGCAGAAGTAGGCTCATCATCCATATAGTTAAATACACCATCATTATCTCCGTCAAGTGGACAGCCTTTTTCATCAACTTCGGCTCCAAAAGGCGTTCCATGACAATCGTCTTCCCAATCAATGACCCCATCTGCATCCTCATCAGCCATCATATCAATGTCAATAAAATCGTCAATGGCATCCTCATGAGCATCTTTCTTTTGAAAGTTATACCCAATTGCAATGGAGGTGTATAGAATGTTGTCTTTTAATCCATCTCCTTTATAGTTTCCGGAATTCTCATCTACCCCATCAATAAAGTCTGTGGTGGTGAAATGGTAAGTAGCTGCGACCTTAAAGTCCCAATTATCTCCAATTTTAAGACGACCACCCACCATTACAGGAATGGCTAGTGCAAAACTGTTGTATTCATCATGGTCGTAAAGTTCTGATTTTTTAATATCAGTTTCATAGTAATAATCTCTGTCAATTCGTATGGCAACATCCGAATTGGAAGAATTTTCAGGTAAGTTTCTAATAGAACCATCGGTCCAATAATGATATTGAACATTATCAGCACTTAATAAATCTGCCTTAGAGCTGAAACTAATAAATTCAAATCCCACACCAATTAGTGGTTCAAATCTATGATCTGGTTTTAAAAAATTCGCGAAATTATACGAGGTTCCAATACCCACTCCCAAGATAGTAGACTGAAAGTTTAGGTTTCTTTCTAAAGATCTTTCATTGGCTTCTAGGCGTCCTCCCCAAGCTTTAATATTAAAATCCAAATAGTGTGTTATTGGTTGCCTAAAAGCCATGTGGTAACCAAACTGACCAATTAAAGGTGAGTTTAGTTCATTATTCTTGTTGAGTTCTCCAAAATAAGATAGGGTACCAATACCCATCTCAAAAAAAGGATGGGATTCTTCCAAATGTGAAGGGGTAGCAGAAGTTTCGGTTGAATCATTTGATTCTACCGCTTCATCTTGTGCCAACACAGTATAAGAAAATATACTCGATAGAAATAGTAGTGTGATGTATTTTTTCAATGAGATTACGTTATAATATCCTACATTAAGGTAAGTGGCTAAAGTAATCAAATAATAGGTATTACTAAAATTAGTTCACCCATTTCTGATTGGTGATCATTAGAGCTTCCTGCACCGTAATTCGTGTGCCATTGTTATAGGCTACAACAAACGGTCCTCTAAAAGCGTAATTGGCCCTATGATTTTGGCGCAAGTCTCTCGCTAATTTGTAGTTATCAAATCCTCCGGTCAAATATTTCAACCATCCGTCATGCGAGTCTATCTGAACATTTCCGTTAAAATTAAATCTCTTTTTAAAATAGGTGTCTGTGTCTACTGATTTGCGACTAGCCATTACTTGAACTTTGTACACCACACCATTTTCGGGAGTTGGAGTAGCGGTTACAGCAATTGATTCTGGCTCTTTCTTATTTTTTGTTTCAGCAATAGGTAGTGAAATGGGGGGCTTGGAATTTTCTACGGTGTTGTTTTCAGGCTCCTTTACTATCAAATCGGTAGATTCAACAAAAGTTTCTTCTTTCGGATTTTCCGCCAATTCAGGTGTTTCAATATCCACAAAGTCGATAGCTTCCGGATTAGAAATTTGAATTTTTTGAGAAGCTCCATCATGCACGAACGCAAATTCACCTTTTAAATCGCTAATTTTTTTGGAGCTAGCATTACTTAAATCAATGAAATAAGAAACGGTAATGTCATTTTGATCTTCGGGAAAGTTCATCCAAACAAACTTCACTTTCGTATCTAACATACTGAAACCTGCCTCGCTTGTTAATTCGGGTTTAACGTCTGAACCACTTGGTATTACATCTTGGATTTTAGCAAAACCAGTAACATTGGAGTAATGAATATCAAGAGAAACTAGATACAAATTAGCATCCATGTTTTTAAGGGTACGAGAAACGGTTACTTCTGCCTCAGGAATTTCTTCCACAATGATGTCCTCTTTGCCCATTTTTACCGTTCGGTTGGGGAGGTCAACTGTTTGTCTTTGATTTTCATCTAAGTAAGAAAAGGTCCCTGAAATATTTAATTCCTTAATCGTAGGATCTTCCACAATTACTTTGTATGAAATATCAAATACGCGATCTTCTGGTAATGTCATCCAAACAAATTTCGCTTTTTTATCCTCAAAATTGAATTTAGCCACTCCAGTTTCGATGGGTGAAGCGATTGCTCCCTCTGGCAAAATCACTTGAAATTTAGCGTATCCTTCAATCGTACTTTTATCAATTGTTACGGTAACCAGAAATTCATTTCCTTCTTCAACACGGTCGGGTAGAGATTGTTCTAGGGTAACATCTTCTAATAAGAAGTTAAACACGACCAGCGTCAGAATATTAAGAGAGAATGCAAAGATTTTAAACATATGCCAAATTGCTTGATATGCTAACAAATCTATCGGATGCTCGGGCTATTTATGGGTGGAAGAGCTCGTAATTACAAACAGAAATCTGTTAATAAGAACGAGCTTTAAGGCCTTAGAAATTAGGAGATAACAAAAACTTGGCGTAGTAATCGTCAATCTCTTGAACCGCTTCCTCCGTTGTGTCTACAACTTTAAATAGAAACATATCGGGATCGGAAATAGTTTTCTCTTTTTCTAATAAAGTGGTTTTAATCCAATCAACTAATCCGGACCAGAAATCCTTACCAACCAATACGATTGGAAATTGATCAATTTTTTTAGTTTGAATAAGAGTCATCGCCTCAAATAATTCATCTAGGGTGCCAAAGCCACCTGGAAGCACTACAAAACCTTGAGCGTATTTCACAAACATAAGTTTTCGGATAAAGAAATAATCAAAGTCAATTAATTTGTCCTGATCAATGTATTTGTTATGAAATTGTTCATGTGGTAATTCTATGTTTAATCCTACTGATGGACCTCCACCAGAGAAGGCACCTTTGTTAGCGGCCTCCATTATACCGGGGCCACCTCCCGTAATGACTCCATAACCATTATCGGTAAGTTTATGTGCTATTTCCTCTGCTTGTTGGTAGTATTTATCGTTTGCTTCAGTTCTTGCAGATCCAAAAATGCTTACGCAGGGTCCGATTCTACTTAATTTTTCAAATCCTTCCACGACTGTCTCTTATACACATCTCCGAGCCCACGAGACTCCTGAGC
>OLHJ01000203.1_pt1 | contig 21709 bp, 15 predicted proteins | sample 1609491 | NCBI WGS metagenome assembly OLHJ01 (sample SAMN05416861, study PRJEB24817) | seawater metagenome | isolation source: Sea water | place: Canada:Atlantic | collected 2013-11
ATCTACACAGAGTAGATCGTCGGCAGCGTCAGATGTGTATAAGAGACAGATAATCACCTTTTAGTGACACAAATTCTGAATCCAATTCAGATAAACCAAAAAGAAAAAAACATGAAATCGAACGAAACTTATGACTTCCACATCCGTTGGGCTTGGTATAAAATTTCCAGGTTGTACAACTCAATCGCTCAAGAGCACGGAATGAATATGTCTATTGGATATGCTCTAATAAAAATTGATCCAGAGAATGGTACGCCATCCACCAAACTAGGCCCGTTAATGGGCATGGAATCTAGAAGTTTAACAAGAACTCTTAAGACCATGCAAGAACAAGATCTTATTGTAAAGAGACCGGATGTAAAGGATAAACGTGTCATTAGAATTGTGCTAACTCAAAAAGGTCACGCTCAAAGAGATATTGCAAAAAAAGTGGTGATAGACTTCAATACCATAATTGATGGAAAACTAAACCCAACTGAAAAAACTAACTTCTTTTCTTCCATTGGAAAAATCAATGAAGTTTTGGAAAGTGAACTATTCAAAAAAAGAAAAAAATAATTGACTACACGTCAAATAAAATAAACCTAGATAAGAAATGAAAAGAGCCATTAGAAAAGTTGCCGTACTAGGATCCGGAGTCATGGGATCAGCTATTGCTGCACACTTTGCCAATGTAGGATGTCAGGTATTATTACTAGATATCGTACCCGAAGAGGCGAAATCCTCTTCCCATAAAAAGGAACGAAATGCCATAGTTGATGGGCATTTGAAAGCTTCAATTAAATCGAAGCCCGCTCCACTCTATTCTAAAAAGTTTGCCAGTAGAATTACTACCGGAAACTTTGATGATGATATGTCTAAAATAGCCGACTACGATTGGATTATTGAAGTAGTTATTGAGCGTTTAGATATTAAGAAAATTGTTTTTGAACAGGTAGAAAAATACCGCAAGCCCGGTACTTTAATTACCTCGAACACTTCAGGTATTCCAATTCACTTAATGTTAGATGGAAGAAGTGACGATTTTAAAGCTCATTTCTGTGGAACACACTTTTTCAATCCCCCCCGTTACCTTCGTTTATTCGAAATTATTCCTACTCCAGAAACCAAACCAGAAGTAGTTAACTTCTTGATGGGTTATGGTAAGAAAATTTTAGGTAAAACCACCGTTTTATGTAAAGATACCCCGGCATTTATTGCAAACCGTGTAGGTGTATTTGCTATCATGGCACTATTCCATTCGGTTAAAGAATTAGGTTTAACGGTTGATGAAGTAGATAAACTTACTGGACCTGTTTTAGGTCGTCCAAAGTCGGCAACGTTCCGTACCGCAGATGTGGTAGGACTAGATACTTTAGTTCTTGTAGCTACTGGATTAAAGGACAATACGCCAAACGATGAAGCCAATTCGCTTTTCACTTTACCTGATTACGTAGGTAAAATGATTGACAACAAATGGCTAGGTTCAAAAACGAAACAAGGTTTTTATAAGAAAGCTAAAGATGAAAATGGGAAGACTCAAATCTTATCATTGAATTTAGAAACCTTAGAATACGAACCTAAGAAAAGAGTCAAATTCCCAACGTTAGAATTAACCAAACCAATTACCGACTTAAACCAAAGAATGAAAGTTCTTTTTGGTGGTAAAGACAAGGCTGGAGAATTTTATAGAAGCGTATTTACCAGTTTGTTTGCTTATGTGAGTAACCGTATTCCCGAAATTAGTGATGAAGTATACCGTATGGATGATGCTTTGAGAGCTGGTTTTGGATGGCAACAAGGTCCTTACGAAGCATGGGATGCCATTGGCTTTGAAGAAGGTTTAAAAGCCACGGAAGCTGCAGGTAAAAAACCAGCCCCTTGGGTATACGAAATGAAAGAAGCTGGATTTAACTCTTTCTATAAAGTGGAAGGTGGTAAAAAGCTGTACTATGACATTCCAACTAAATCATATAAGGAGATTCCAGGACAAGAAAACATTTTGAGTCTAGAGTTACTGAGAGATGAAAATACTCTTTGGAAAAACAAAGAGTGTTCTATCATTGATTTAGGTGATGGTGTAATCAACTTAGAATTCCATAGTAAAATGAACACCATTGGTGGTGATATTATTAGCGGAATCAATAAAGCCATTGATATGGCTGAAGCAGATTACAAAGCGTTAGTTATTTCTAACGAGGGAGAAAACTTTTCAGCGGGTGCAAATGTGGGAATGATTTTCATGTTTGCGGTAGAGCAAGAATATGATGAGCTTGATTTTGCCATTAGAAGTTTCCAAAATACCGTAATGAGAATCCGCTACTCTTCTATTCCAGTAATTGTAGCTCCGCACAGTATGGCACTTGGTGGTGGATGTGAAATAAGCATGCATGCCGATAAAGTAATTGCGCATGCCGAAACCTATATTGGTTTGGTAGAGTTTGGTGTTGGACTAATCCCTGGTGGTGGCGGATCTAAAGAATTCGCACTTCGTTTAAGTGATGAAATCAAAGATGGCGACATCCGTACCAATCAATTCAGAAATCGTTTCTTAACGGTTGGACAAGCCAAAGTGGCGACCTCTGCTTACGAAGGATTTGAATTAGGTTACTTACGTGAAGGTATTGATGAAGTGATTGTGAGTAGAGATTACCAATTAGCGTACGCTAAACAATCGGCTTTATTAATGGCTGAAAAAGGATATACCCAACCGGTTCAACGTACTGACATTAAAGTATACGGACAAGAAGCTCTTGGTTTAGTTTATTCTGGAGCCAATTCTATGTTGAGCGGAAATTACATGTCAAAACACGATGAATTAATTTCAATCAAATTAGGAACCGTATTAGCAGGTGGCGATTTATCAGAAACCACCGAAGTTTCAGAACAATATTTATTAGACCTAGAAAGAAAGGCCTTCTTAGAATTATGTACAGAGCGTAAAACTTTGGAACGTATCCAAAGCATTGTTACGAAAGGAAAAATTTTAAGAAACTAAATTGAATTTGGAAGCACGAAGACGGAAGTCGGAAGCAAAAAAACGGTAAGTAAAACCTGTTAAGGGTGAAATAATTACAAGGAAGTTTAGAGAATTATAGCAGAAGCTAATCTTCGGCCTTCGGTCTCCAAACTCCCGACATAAAAAGAAATCATGGATGCATATATAGTAGCAGCAAAAAGATCGGCCGTAGGTAAATCAGGAAAGGGAATGTTTCGATTCACCAGACCAGATGATATGGCCGCGCAAGTAATTAAGGGTCTTCTCAAAGAAGTTCCTAATTTAGATAAAGAAAGAATTGACGATGTAATTGTGGGTAATGCCACTCCCGAAGCCGAGCAAGGGTTGAACATTGGTAGAATGATTTCTTTATTAAGTTTAGATACCGATAAAGTACCCGGAATGACAGTAAACAGATACTGTTCTTCTGGACTTCAAACCATTGCCTTAGGTGCGCAGCAAATTCATGCCGGTATGGCTGATTGCATTATTGCGGGAGGTGTGGAAACCATGTCCCCTATTCCTTTTGGAGGGTGGAGACTAACTCCAAATGCTAAAATTTCGAAAGAAAACCCAGAGTGGTATTGGGGAATGGGATTAACTGCAGAAGCGGTAGCGCAACAATATAAAGTGAGTCGTGAAGCCCAAGATGAATTTGCTTACCATTCGCAACGTAAAGCAGCGGAAGCTATTGAAAGCGGTAGATTCAAATCAGGAATTATTCCGATTGATGTGGAACAAATTTATTTAGATGAAAACGGTAAACGTCAGGTAAGAAATTACATTGCCGATACGGATGAAGGCGTAAGAGCTGGAACTACGGTGGAAGCTTTAGCTAGATTACGTCCGGTATTTGATGCCAAAGGAACAGTTACTGCGGGTAACGCATCACAAACTTCTGATGGAGCTGCATTTGTGGTATTGATGTCAGAAAAAATGTTGAAAGAAACCGGAGCCACTCCTATTGCTAAATTGAGTTCGTATGCCGTAGTTGGTGTGGAGCCAAGAATCATGGGTATTGGTCCCGTTGATGCTATTCCAAAGGCCGCAAAAATGGCGGGATTAAACACCAATGATATCGAGCTATTTGAATTGAATGAGGCTTTTGCATCACAATCATTAGCAGTATTACAAGAAACGGGTATCAACCCAGATATCGTAAATGTAAATGGTGGGGCAATTGCACTAGGTCACCCACTAGGATGTACAGGAGCCAAATTAACGGTTCAACTTATTGAAGAAATGAAATTGCGTAAGCTAAAAAAAGGTATGGTCACCATGTGTGTAGGTACTGGACAAGGAGCCGCAGGAGTTATCGAATTACTGTAAGATGGAAGTCGGGAGACCGAAGTCCGAAGTTAAATTGAAAAAAAAATTAAAATGTCAGAAGAAAATAAAAATGCGTTAGGTGGAGGTGAATTCTTAATTAGAGACACGGAAGCAAAAGACATCTTCATTCCAGAAGAATTTGGAGAAGAGCAAAAAATGATTGGTCAAATGTGTACTGATTTTTTGGCGCAAGAAGTTATTCCAGTAATTGAAAGAATTGATGAAGCCGAAGAAGGTTTAATGCCATCATTATTAGAAAAGGCTGGAGAAATGGGAATGTTAGGTATTTCGGTACCTGAAGAGTTAGGAGGTTTTAATAAAAACTTTGTGACTTCTATGTTAACCACTGAGAAATTGGGTGCAGGTTACTCTTTCTCTGTCGCACTTTCTGCCCATACTGGAATTGGTACACTTCCAATATTGTATTATGGAAACGAAGAACAAAAGAACAAATACATTCCCAAAATTGTAAGTGGTGAATGGAAAGCAGCGTACTGTTTAACGGAGCCTAGTTCTGGATCGGATGCAAATTCGGGTAAAACCAAAGCAAAACTTTCAGAAGACGGAAAGCATTGGATTGTTACCGGTCAAAAGATGTGGATCACCAACGGGGGATTTGCGGATGTATTTACCGTTTTTGCTAAGATTGACGATGATGAGAATCTAAGTGCATTTATCATTGATGCCAATTCAGAAGGAATCACTTTAAACCCAGAAGAAAAGAAAATGGGTATCAAAGGTTCTTCTACGCGTCAAGTATTCTTTAACGAGGTAAAAGTTCCTGTAGAGAATCAATTGGGCGAACGTCAAATTGGATTCAAAATAGCATTAAATATTCTGAACATAGGTAGAATGAAATTGGCAGGAGCTGTGCTAGGTGGAGCCAAAGAAACCATTAATGAAACGGTTAACTACGCCAATGAGAGAAACCAATTTGGTCGTCCAATTTCAAAATACGGAGCTATTAAATATAAGTTAGCCAAAATGGCTATCCGTTCTTATGCCTCAGAATCTGCGGTATATCGTGCTTCTCAAAACATTGATGATAAAATCAATGCATTGATTGATTCGGGTATGGAAAAATCAAAAGCTACTTTGAAAGGTATAGAAGAGTATGCTATTGAATGTGCCATGATGAAAGTACACTCTTCTGAGGTATTGGATTATGTGGTTGACGAAGGTGTTCAAGTACATGGAGGAATGGGTTATTCTGCGGAGTCTTCAGTAGAAAGAGCTTACCGTGATTCTCGTATTAACCGAATTTTTGAAGGTACCAACGAAATTAACCGAATGCTTTCAGTAGATATGATGCTGAAAAAAGCCATGAAGGGAACATTAGATCTAATGGGACCAGCACAAGAGGTTGCGGGTGAATTAATGGGTATTCCTGATTTCGGTTCTGGAAGCGAAACGGAATTAGAACAATTACATAAGTACGTTAAGAACTTCAAGAAAGCGGTATTAATGGTAGCAGGTTCTGCAGCACAAACATTAATGATGTCATTAGCTAAAGAACAAGAAATCTTAATGGCTATTAGTGATATGTTGATTGAAACTTACGTATCAGAATCTGTTCTTTTACGTGTAGAGAAATTACAAGCTACTCAAGGAGAGTCAGAAATGAACACCTTAAAAATGAATGCCGCTAAAGCATACATTTACGAAGCAGCTGACAAAATCAACATGTTAGGTAAAGAAGCCTTGGTAAGTTTTGCCGAAGGTGATGAATTAAGAATGATGTTAATGGGTTTAAAACGTTTCACCAAACAAGATCCAGTAAACATTAAGGAATTAAGACGTTCTATTGCAGAAAAAATGATTGCAGAGAACAAATACATTTTCTAATACGAGTATTCCACACAAGATCAAATCCCGTAGAAAAACTCTACGGGATTTTTTTGTCTCCATTTCCAAACCCTTTTTTATAGGAAGTAACCCAATTAGAATTCTATATTTGAAGGGTTTTCCTTCCTAAACATGAAACAATACAAAAACTACCTCATTCTACTCATACTAGGTATCCTTACCTACGGTAATACATTAAATCACGGTTATGTATTGGACGACAACGCCATCATTACCAATCACAGTCACGTGCAAAAAGGATTTGATGGTGTTTCTGAAATTCTAACTACCAATTACCTAAACGGGGTACAAAACTTTAATGATGGTTTATACCGTCCTCTATCGCCCGTTCTATTTGCCATACAGAATCAATTATCACCCAACAATTCCACCCTATCTCATTTTTTTAATATTCTGCTAATAATTATTACCTCTTGGGTAATGTATCAGGTGGGACAAAAAGTTTTTAGACTATCTAAATCGTTTTCCTTGGGGTTAGCAATGGTCTTCTTAGTCCTTCCCGTACATACAGAAGTAGGCGCAAATATTAAAAGTGCCGATGAACTTTTGGCTCTCCTATTTGTTCTGAGCTCCCTGTTATTTTTCTCTAATTACTTTAAATCTCAAAATTTTAAAGACCTAATTATAGGTGCTTTAATGTTTTTTGTTGGACTTTTTGCCAAAGAAAATGTGATTCAATTCGTGGTAATTATTCCCTTGGTTCTATGGGGAATGAACACTTCGGTAAGGAAACCTGCATTCACGGTTTTTGGGGTTACAGCCTTTCTAGGTGCAGTTTTTATGTTTCTCCGGAATCAAGTACTTACCTCCATGCCCAACGAAGTGGATGGAGGCACACTATCCGGTTTAAATAATTCAATTTTAGCTACCGAAGTCCTTTCCGAAAGAATTGGAACAGCTCTATCCTTACAATTTTGGTATGTGATTAAGACATTTATTCCCTACTCACTTCAGCATGATTATTCGTTTAATACCATGCCTATTGTATCTATCGTAAGTTTTCCGGCTATGTTGGGCTTACTTACTTTAATGGGTCTAGCCTACGCCTTGTGGTATTTTAGAAAAAAATCTCCGCTTATATCTATTGGAATTTTCTGGTACGGAGCTGCGTTGATTATTGTTTCAAATTTAATATTTCCTATTGGAGCCACGTTTGCGGAGCGTTTTTTATATGCCCCTTCTTTTGGTTTATTGTTAGCACCAATTGGAATTCTTCAGCTCTACTATCCTAAAATGGAATTGCCTAAAACAGGTACTATTTTGGGAATGGGATGTATTGCCTTATTTGCCTTAATAAGCATTAATAGAAATGCCGATTGGAAGGATGATTACACATTATTTTCAGCTGATTATACGAAACTAGAAAACAGTGCACGTGGTAACTACAATTATGGAAGTGCTTGTCAAGAAAAGTCTACAACCACTCTTAAGGCCAGAGAAAAAAAGGAATTGCTTGCCGAATCTATTATTGCATTGAATCGAGCAATTGAAATATATCCAAGTTACCTAGATGCGTATAACAATCTTTCGTTGGCGTATCAACAAAACAACGAACCTCAAAAATCTATTGAAACCCTAAATCAAATTGTGGCTCAAAATGCAACCTATCAAAAGGGCTGGTATAATTTGGGAGTCAACTATTTTAAATTGAACGATTACATCAACGCCAAAAAATCGTTTACTCAGTACAATAGTTTAAATCCCAATAATGCGTCTTCCTGGTATTTTGCAGGTATGTGTTACGGCCATGAGGGTGATTTTGAATCGGCTATTACCCACTTTGAAAAAAGCATTCAACTTCAGCCCTCCCACATGGCTTCTTTAATTATGTTAGGTAAAGCCAATGGAATTGTGAAAAACTACAATGCATCCATCCTATACTTTGAAAGAGCGCTTCAAATAGAACCCAACAATCAAGAGGTGATCACCAACCTACAAATGACTAAAGAATTAATTGCAAATTCTAATCCTTAAACCATGAAAAACGGGCAACCGGTACTCTTATTTTTTGCGGCCATTTTACTGTATTTCAACTCCACTAAAAATCAATTTGTTTTAGATGATGTTTCGGCCATTTCAGAAAACAGAATTGTTCAAAAAGGTACCGATGGATTATCCGAAATTTTCATTACGCATTACCGTGCAGGATATTGGGCTGCCCCAGGAGATTTATATAGACCTTTAGTGCTAGCCAGTTTTGCCATAGAATATGGAATTTCACCCAACTCACCTAGTTTACATCATTGGATCAACATACTCACCTACGGAGTTTTAGTTTTATTACTCTATTACCTTTCGCAAATTTGGTTTGGTAAAGACAGCCTACTCCCCTTTTTCATTGCGGTATTATTTGTTTTTCACCCCATCCATACGGAAGTGGTGGCCAATATTAAAAGTAGAGATGAATTATACGGTTTAACCTTTGGATTAGTCACCTTAATTGGAGCTTCTTTATATTTTAAGAATTGCAAACCAACCTCATTAATTCTTATGATAGTAAGCTTTTTGTTGGCGTTGTTATCTAAAGAAAGTAGCATTGTATTTTTACTCATTGTACCCTTAACGGGCTATTCTTTTTTCGATGCATCTAAGAAGGAAATACTAAAAACAGCTGGGTTCTTATTGGCCCCTATCCTACTTTTTCTGGTTCTGAGATCCAATGCACTCGCTAATCAAAACGAAACCATTCCAACTGCTATTTCGGTCTTTTCCGGTAATGTACTGGAAACGTACCTGAAAGCAGGTTACCATTTGATGTTATATTTATGGAAATTGGTTATTCCTTTTCCGCTATCATCGCAGTACCCAGAGTATTTTACTGGATTACCTACATACGTAAAAGCAATTGGAGCTATCGGATTAATCTTTCATGCGTGGCTGCTTTACTTTGGGGTAAAACAACTTTTAAAGAAACAAGTTCTAGGATTCGTTATTCTATTTTACCTCATCACTTCAGCATTACATTCCAATATTTTTATAACCATAGGCACTCAATTTGGAGAACGCTTACTTTTTGTTCCGTCTGTAGCTTTTGCCATCATTGTGGGAATGGTTATTCATAAAACTCCTGCCCTTGAAAAATTAAAATATCCAGTACTTGGTCTTTTATTATTCGCTTATACATTCCTAGTAATTCCTAGAAACAAAGAATGGTATTCTAACTTTTCTTTATACGAAGCAGATGTACAAAAACAGCCTAATAGCGCCATGCTCAATTATTGGTACGCCCTGGAATTAAGTAATTCTAAATATTTGAATACATTAAATGATAATTCGCGTACGAAATCTTTACATGAAGCTTTGATTTATTTAGATGCTGCCAATAAACTGAAACCCGAATATGCTGAATGTTTATCGCAAATTGGATTAGTTTATTACAAATTAGGCGACCAAAACAAAGCCCTTCCTTACTATGAACAATCATTAGCTATTGGAAAAGGAAGTGTTTCTGTTCTCAATAACGTGGCCGCTATCTACTTCGGTAAACAGAACTTTGTCAAAGCCCGTAATTATTATGAACAGGCATTATTAATTGATCCTTATTATAAAGATGCCTGGGGTAATTTAGGTATTACATACGCTCAGTTAGGCGATTTTAATAATGCCCAACGTGCTTTTTCTAAAGCTATTGAGTTGTCTCCTAAAAATGCGCAATTCTATTTTTATATGGGAATGACTTTAAATCAATTATCTCAAGAAAATGACGCTCAAGCCTATTTCGAAAAAGCTTTTGAGCTAGATCCAAACCTGAAAAATCAATAAAAAAGATGAGCGAATCAGGTACCCAAAATACATCTACTACATACTTGTATTTAATCATAAGTATTTTCACGCTCATTCTATTCAGTAATACCTGGCAACATGAATATGTTTTAGATGATGAATTATTTATCACCGCTCATCCAAGCGTTCAAAAAGGTTGGATTGGAATTCCAGAAATATTTGCAAACACCAGTATTTCATACTTAAATAACAATGAGGGACAACAACCTTACCGCCCACTTACTTTAACCAGTTTTGCTATTGAAAATGCCCTATTCGAAAATAATTCAGGATACGCTCATCTAATAAATACGCTTCTATTTGCCTTTATTGGCGTCCTTATTTTCAAATTACTTCGAATCTGGATGCCAGAAAGTCATCCTTATTTCACTTTGGCAATTGTATTATTATTTATGGCTCATCCCATACATACAGAAGTAATTTGTAATGTAAAAAGTAGAGATGAAATTTTAACTATGTTATTTGGATTAGCCAGCTTAATCCTATTTTCTAAATACTCTAAAACTCAAGCGTATTCCAAATTAATCTATTCAGCTATTTTTCTTTTTCTTGCCTGTCTATCTAAAGAAAATGGGATTACTTGGCTTGCTATTTTTCCTTTGGCACTCTACTTTTTCGAAAAAAAATCTATAAAAAAAGCGTTTACTCAAAGTGCTCTACTCCTTATTCCGGTAGTCCTTTTTATGGGGATTTGGTATTCAATTAATAATGAAAACACCTCTATAACCCAACCTGATATTATCAACAATATTCTATTTAGCGAATTAAGTCTTTCTGAAAAACTAGCCACTAAAATATCGCTAATTGGCTATTATTTAGAATTATTAATCTTCCCATTTAACTTATCATGGGACTATTCTTTTAACCAATTACCCATTGTGAATTTTACTAGCTTTCATTTTGTTTGGCCATTTATGGTTCTTATGGGTTGCTTTTATTTTGTTTGGAAAAACTTTGCTCCCAAAAATATTTTAGTGTTTTGGATTCTGTTTTTTGCAGCTACCTTATCTCTTTCCTCTAACCTTCTATTTGAAATTGGCTCTACCCTTGCGGAGAGGTTTCTTTTTATTCCTTCTTTAGCTTTCTCATTTATTTCAGTTTGGAGCATCTACAAAATTTTTAAAGCAGATTTTCAAGAATTTAAAGGGAAAAACCAAATATTTGTTCTCTTGGCATTTAGCGTACTTTTCAGTGCTTATTCCGCTTATACGTATAAACGAAATCAAGTTTGGGCTAACAATATTACACTAGCCGAATCTGGAGTAATATCTGCACCTAATAGTGCAAGAACCCATTTTAGTTTAGCTGTACATTCTAAAAGATTAGGATTTCAAGAAACTAATAAAAACAAACAACAACGATTAATTAATCAAACGGAAACTAGCTTTTTGAGATGCCTTGAAATTTATCCTGAGTTTATTATGGGCAGGTATAACTATGGAGTCTTTCAATTTGAAACGGGTAGAGTTCAAGAAGCACTTCAATCTTATCAGCAAGTAATTGAATACATGCCTAATCACACCAATTCATTAAATAACATTGGTTTGATATATTTTAACCTTAAGGATTATGACACAGCGCGAATGTACTTTTTAAAGGTATTGGAACAGGAGCCCAATCATTCCAATGCAATTGGCAATTTAGGAGCCATTGAACATAACTTGGGTAATATAGAAACTGCCATTTCCTACTACAAAAAATCACTAACCGTAAACCCAAATGATCAAAAAATTCTGCAAAATATTGTTATTGCTTTTGATGCAAAAGGGGATACAGAAAACGCTCAAAAATATCAGCCGCTTTTAGGAAACTAAAAAGTCAAATCAAATGATTTGGCTTTTCTAAATCTAAATATCTAAAACATCAGGTTTTTTAACTTCTTCTGGTCCTCCAATTTTAATAGCGATTAAATATCCTAAATAACCCATAGGTATATACGCTAAACCTACATCTACCGCACTAAACCAAATTGGACCCGGTACTAAGAATACCATGGTAATTCCACCCAAAAGAAAGAAACCTCCAATAGCAAGAGAGAAGTACCTTTTATGACTTACCGCAACAAGTCCCGCAATAACTGCTCCTACCAAGGTTCCTATCGCATGTGCCAAGAATGGGAATAAAAAATGTATCGGTTGGTACAAATGAATATTAGCTTTTATACTTTCAAGGTCATTGGGATCTACCCCTTCAGGTAAGGGAATTAATCCTCCACTCAATTGAATAATTTGACTGTTTACAAGTCCTCCAAGTAACGCGCCAAAAACAATGGCAAGTATATTTCTAACAATCTTCATTATTTTCGGTTTTATTGAATTACGAATGTAAGGAAATCCATCAATTTCGGAATCATCCATACATTCCTTCTCTTTAAGATAGAATGAGTGTCTGAGTTGTTATGTTACCTAGTTCATCGGTAACCCTCACATAATATACTCCTGAAGGGTATTTCATCATGCTTATTTCTTTGCTTTCGTTTGATATTTTTCCAGCAGAAATCAAGGATCCATCCATTCCAAATATTTGATAGGAAACCTTAGCGGTAGTTTTAATGTAAACCTTTCCATCGCTCGGGTTGGGAAATACCTGAAAATCCATTGAGGAGCCTGCATCTTCCATTCCCACCATTTGGTTTACTAAATAAGAAACTGATTTACTTTGGATATCAGAATGTACATAGTTTACCTTGAGCAGCGCTGCCGAGTGTTGGACGTCAAACCACAAATAAGTAAAGGTTTCAAATTTCGTAATGGATCCAAATTGGATTAAGGTATCCCATTCCACCTGGTGCATCTTTACTCGAAGCACATTGTTAAATGTTCCATTCGGCAAGGTAAGAGTTCCATATCCATCCGCCTTAATTTCCACGGTTCCAACTCCCTTAAAATCATATCCTGAAAATGAATAGTCCGTTTTGAAATTTTCAGAATACGTGTCTAAATAGGTAATTGGCCTTTTGGCAAATAACATGGGACTTGTATAATCTATATTTATTCCAGTCACAGAATCAATAAAAGCTTCTAACCTACTGGAATGTACGTTGTTTGAGGTAATTACATACTTGCCGTTAGACCATTTCTCAACTCTATCTGCATTTGGATATAGCGCATCAAAATTCACCATTTCTGGACTGAGTATCTTTGCGGTTATTGGAGAGCTAATTGGAATTAATCTCGTAAAATCCCAAACTTGATTAGCTCCAGAATTCCCTTCCTCAATTCCGGCAGTATCGCATTCTTGAATGGAAATAATTTCTCCTATTTCAAATAACTCCGCATTATTAATTGTGGGCTGAGCGTTTATTTCATGGATAGATAGTAAGGTTAATGCCAATGTAAATGTTACTTTTTTCATAGTTCTTTCGATTTAATTCTAGACAAACGTAAACTAGTTTATAATATAAACCAAATTAATTAAAATAAAACCTCTTTCGAGCAGAAAGAGGTTTTTAGTTCTTTATTCTATTTCCCAAGTCTCACCCGATGATAATAAATCATCCATGGTTTTGTACTTGGTAGTAGCGCGAACATGATCAATTTGTTCCTCCATTCTATCGTTAAAAGACTCATGCTTTACAGAACGAATAACGCCCGTAACCATAGGCATTTGAAGGTTCACTAACATCAAGTGTAAAGTGATATCTTCCTCATGTGCATCATGCACTACGATATCATCTTCGGTAACACCATCTAAGCCAATTTCAACTACTTCTAGTTTAAATCCTTTTTGGATTAACCCTTTGTTTTGGTCCTTTCCAAAAATCATTGGTTTCCCATGCTCTACGCGCAAGAAGTTTTCCGCTTTTACCTCTTTAGCGGTCCATTCGGCAAAAACCTTATCGTTAAATATTACACAATTCTGAAGGATTTCAACCAAAGAAGTTCCTTTATGTTTTGCGGCCTCCACAAAAATTTCGGCCATTCCTCTTGGATTAATATCCTCAATTCTAGCAAAAAACTGAGCCCTTGCTCCTAACGCTAACTCACCTGGGTTGAAGGGATTATCAATACTTCCTTGCGGAGAAGTTTTAGTTTTATGTCCTAAACTTGTAGTAGGCGAAAACTGCCCTTTGGTCAATCCGTAAATACGGTTATTAAAAAGTAAAATATTGATATCTACGTTTCTTCTAAGCGCATGAATAAAATGGTTACCCCCAATAGCCAAAGCATCACCATCACCGGTAATTTGCCATACACTTAAATCTGGATTAGCCAATTTCACTCCTGTTGCAATTGCCGGAGCACGACCATGAATAGAATGGAACCCGTATGTATCCATGTAATATGGAAAACGCGAAGAACATCCAATACCCGAAACAAAAACGATATCTTCTTTAACCACACCAATTACTGGCATGGCTTTTTGAACCGCCTTTAAAATGGCGTAATCACCACAACCTGGGCACCAACGTACCTCTTGGTCACTCGCAAAATCTTTTGCTTTATATTCAATAACTGGATTTTCACTCATGATTATAAGTCATTTAAAATCTGGTTAAACTTGTGCGTTAACTCATTTGTAGAAAATGGCAACCCTTGAACTTTGTTATATCCTTCGTAGGAGAATTGGGGTAATTCACTTTGTAAATACTTAATGAATTGTCCGTTATTCAACTCACACACCACAATTTTCTTAAATCTGCTAAATACTTCAGCTGTGTTTTTTGGTAAAGGTTTTATGTAAGTAAAGTGAGCTAAGCCAACTTTTCCTCCGCCTTTTACTTCCTCACCGGCCGTAAGAAGCGTACCGTAAGTGCCACCCCAACCTACAATTAACAAATCACCTTCTTGGGCTCCTTGTAAATCAAGTTCTGGAATATAGTTCGCTACTCTAGCGACCTTCTCCTCACGAGTTTTTACCATTTCTTCATGATTCTCTGGATCATAAGAAACATTACCTGTAAGGGCATCTTTTTCTAATCCCCCAATACGGTGCTCAAATCCTGCAGTTCCTGGGATAGCCCATTTTCTAGATAGAGAGTTTTCATCACGTTGATACACTTCATATGCTTCGGCATTATCTCCTTCCTGAACCATAAAAGGATTAATAGCTGGTAAATCAGCCATTTTTTTAATCTTCCAAGGTTGCGAACCGTTAGCTACATACCCATCTGATAAAAGAATAACGGGAGTTACATGTTCTAAAGCAATTTTTGAAGCCATAAAAGCCATATCAAAACAATCACCTGGACTTTTGGTCGCCATTACAATTAAAGGGCTCTCCCCATTTCGGCCATAAAGTGCTTGCAATAGATCAGACTGTTCTGTTTTAGTAGGTAGCCCCGTAGAGGGTCCTCCACGCTGCACATCCACAACCACTAATGGTAGTTCAGTCATAATTGCCAAACCAAGTGCTTCGGCTTTTAAAGCTAAACCTGGACCTGATGTAGTAGTAACTCCCAGATTACCGGCAAATGCCGCACCAATAGCTGATGAAATTCCCGCGATTTCATCTTCCGCTTGAAACGATTTAGCTCCAAAGTGTCTATGCTTAGCTACTTCTTGTAGGATATCTGTAGCGGGAGTAATTGGATAAGAACCTAAAAATAATTGTACTCCCGACTTTTCTGCAGCTGCTAAAAAGCCCCAAGCTGTGGCCTCGTTACCCATCACACTTTTATAGGTTCCTTTCTCCATATCCGAAGGAAGAACCGTAAAAGAAGACGGTAAGGCTTCAATGGTTTCTGCAAAATGGTAACCTGCTTTTAGTGCCTTTAGGTTCCCTTCCAATACCATTTCTTTTTTACCAAATTTCCCTTTCAAGAAACGTTTGGTGTAATCCATTGGACGGTTAAATAACCAATACACAATACCTAAAGCAAACATGTTTTTACTTCGAGTTATGCTTTTGTTGTCCAGCCCAATACCCTCCAATGCCTTTTTAGTCATTGTGGTAATCGGGGCTTTTACTAAGTTGTAATTCTTAATATCATCCGATTCAAGAGGATCTTCGGAATACCCTGCCTTTTCCCAATCCTTTCTTTTAAAACTATCCGTATCTACAATTATAGTATTACCCTTAGGAACGTTATAAATATGTGCTTTAAATGCCGCTGCATTCATTGCTACCAATACATCCGAAGTATCTCCCGGTGTATGTATTTGCGATTTCCCTATGTGTACCTGAAATCCAGATACCCCTGCAACCGTTCCTTGCGGAGCTCTAATTTCAGCTGGATAATCGGGGAAGGTTGCTATATCGTTTCCTAAAAAAGCTGAAGTCCCTGCAAATTGAGTCCCGGTTAACTGCATTCCGTCTCCCGAATCACCCACAAATTTTACTACAACCTTTTCAAGTTCCTTAATTTTTGTGTTTTCCATTCTTTATTATCATGGCATTTCTGCCCTTCTTTTTGTTTTTTCAAACGGTCTTAGTTCCGAGAAAAAATATTTAACCAGTTGAATTTCAATAGTTAATAGTTACTAGTCTTTCTATTTATTATCTACTTAGATACGTGGTAAAAGTAGCAGTTTTTGAGCTACCACAATGCGTGAATAACCAAACTACAGGCTACTTTTTAACAATAGCTGAATAAGATTTTCTATCCCTTTCCTATACCCTAAAACCAATTCTAAAATTCTCGCCAAATATACATCCAATCCTTTTAATTTAGAATGATTCCAAATAACAAAGTCCCTTAAATCATTAAAGTTTCCTTGCTAATTTTGTTATCCAATAATTAAGATAATCTTGAGAGCAATCTCAATCAAATAATATCCAGGTATGTTAGTAATTAATGATGATTGCATCAACTGTGATGCATGCGTTTCTGAATGTCCAAACCACGCTATTTATGAACCAGACGAAGAGTGGACTTTTGCTGACGGTACAAATATGACCGGTCAAGTAAAGTTATGGGATGGCAGAACAGTTGATGCCGATAAAAAGCAAGAAGCTCAAAGTGATGAGTACTTTTACATCGTTGCAGATAAATGTACAGAGTGTAAAGGCTTCCATGATGAACCACAATGCGTTTCAGTTTGCCCGGTTGACGCTATTCATGTTGACGAGGACAAACCTGAATCAGAGGAACTTCTTTTAACAAAAAAAGCGTGTATGCATTAAGCTTTTACAACTTTTTCAAAATCCCGTTTTTAATCAAAACGGGATTTTTTTGTTTAAAAAACTAGGGTAGTTCACTTTTTTTCAGCACCTTGTTATTGTATTTATGCACCAAAGTATATTGTTGTGAGTTCTGAGTTTACAGATTTACATATTGAGTTTAGTAAGCAGAGTTTAGTAGTCCTTAACTTGGCTATTGCATTTATAATGTTTGGTGTTTCTTTAGGTATCAAAAAATCCGAGTTTGTTGAAATACGTAACAACCCGAAATCCATATTAGCCGGGGTGGTTAGTCAGTTTTTTTTACTCCCGCTTTTCACATTCTTATTGATATGGGTTTTAAACCCGTTACCAGAACTTGCCTTAGGAATGCTTCTAGTAGCCGCCTCTCCAGGAGGTAATGTTTCTAATTTTTACTCTCAGCAATCTGGAGGAAATGTTGCTCTATCTGTTAGTTTAACGGCTATTGCCACTTTAGCTGCAGTTTTTATGACTCCCTTCAATTTTGAATTTTATGGCGGCCTTTATATGAATAAAAATGAGGTGCAACAAATTACCATCGAATTTATCCCTATGTTTATTACGGTTTTCACCATTTTAATTATCCCGCTAATTCTAGGGTTATTGGTATCGAATAGATTACCGGAATTAACCAAAAAGATTACCAAACCCATTCGTTTTGTTTCCTTCGCCATTTTGATGATTTTTATGATTGTGGCTTTTTCAAAAAACTTAGATGTGTTTACCGCATATTATAAATACATCTTAGTATTAGTTTTATTCCACAATGGAATGTCATTTGGCTTAGGATATCTAACCGGGAAATTGGCTAAACTTCCTTTAAAAGATGTGCGAACCATTACTATAGAAACAGGCATTCAGAACTCTGGCTTATCACTGGTATTGATATTCACACTATTTGAAGGGAATGGAGGAATGGCACTGCTGGCTGCTTGGTGGGGAATTTGGCACATCATATCGGGTGGAACAATTTCCTACATCTTTCAACGGAGCCTAAAAAAAAGCGCTTAATTTTGCAATATGGTTAAGAAGATATTTATGTTTTTCCTAACGGAATACGTTAGACTCGGACTTAAGTTTTTTTATAGACGTTTTGAATCTGTTCATGCGGATCCATCAGTAAATAAGGGATCAATCATTTTTGCACCTACCCATCAAAATGCTTTTATGGATGCTTTGGCCATTGTGATGACACAGCCACGTCCATCTTACTTTCTAACCCAAGCCAAAGTATTTCAATCCAAATTGGGAGCCGCATTTTTTGGTTACATTTTTATGCTACCCATTTATAGAGAACGTGATGGCCTCCATACCGTAAAACGAAACGCAAAAATTTTCGAAAAGTGTGTGGATGTATTAATTGAAGGCAAACAGCCTTTAACTATTTTTCCAGAAGGAAACCATAACCTAAGAAGAGCCATTAGGCCGCTTCAAAAAGGAATTGCAAGAATTGCCTTTGCGGTGCTGGACAAAGACCCAAATACAGACTTAAAGATTACTCCGGTTGGGATTAACTATAGCGCTCATAAAAAATTTAGATCTGATTTATTTGTAAAGTATGGCGAGCCATTTGAAGTTAAACCATTCTATCAATCCTATTTAAAAAATAAAAATCAAGGCTATGTGGAGTTATTGGCAGAACTAGATAAAAGAATGCGTCCCTTAACCATTGATATTCCTAGAGGGTTGGCTTATCGTCCTATCGCAAAAAAATGGGCGGATAACGCAAATGGAACATTCCAACTTGAAGAAAGTTTTGAGGCTAACCAAAAGCTAGTTCAAACTATTATCGATGAAAAACCATTACCAGAAAAGAAGGTTTCGGATACGCCTATCACCCTTAAAGTTTTATTTGCACCTCTTGGGTTAATTATGTTTATCAGCAACTTTATTAGTTTTAAAGTAATAAGAACAATCACAACCAACTTAGCAGCAGACCCTGCCTTTGAATCGTCTTTGGATCTGGTTTTCGGCATTTTTATTTCTTGGCTATTTTATGGCCTTCAAGCCATTTTGTTAGGGGCTTTAACCTCTTTTGATATTGGGTTGTTTTACTTTTTATCCATTCCTATATTGAACTTTATCTACTTCAAAATTTACAAAAACAGTTACGTGGTAGAATAAACACCATGAATGAACGCCTAATAAATACAAAAAAGACAGCACTCCTCGTGTGGACAGTTTTGTTTTGCCATTTATTGGGGGTCTCACAACAAACAATTTCTGGAAACGAATCACCAAAGCCCAAAATTGGACTCGTTCTAAGCGGAGGGGGAGCCTTAGGATTAGCACATATTGGAGTAATCAAAGTTCTAGAGGAAAAAGGAATAAAACCAGACTACATAGTAGGTACAAGTATGGGTAGCATTGTAGGCGGTTTATATGCCTTAGGATATTCAGCTAGCGAAATTGAGAACAAGGTTAATACTACCAACTGGGACTTACTTTTAGCTCCAAACATCCCTTTGAACATGGTCGTCCATGATGAAAAGTACGATTATGGGAGGTACCTAATCAAGTTTCCCTTTAAAAACAGAAAGCCCCAATTGCCATCCGGCCTTATTGAAGGTCAATTACTAACCGAAGATTTAATATCAAACACCTGGAGTTCCATTAACTACCGTAGTTTTGACGACTTCCCGATCCCTTTTAGATGTATTGGAACCAACGTAAGTAATGGAGAAGAAATTGTTTTCAGCAAAGGGTCATTAGGAATCGCCATGAGGGCAAGCATGGCAATTCCAACCGTTTTTAGCGCAGTAAATCTTGACTCCACGCTGGTGGTGGATGGTGGGGTGGTAAACAATTACCCCGTTGATGTAGCTATTGATATGGGAGCTGACTATGTCATTGGTATAGACGTCACTTCGGGTTACCATCAAGCATACGACATAGATAATATGGTGGGCATTTTATACCAGATATCCATGTTTCAGTCGCTCGAAAAACAACAAAAAAACATAACAAAAACAGATTTGTATTTGCATCCCGATGTATCGGAATTTGGGGCAAGTGATTTTCGAAAGTCAGAGCAAATAATTCAAACGGGGGTGGATATCGCCACAAAAGAAATTAGCAAAATAGATAGTTTTCTAAATGCAATTAGTTATCAAACCCACCCTTTAGTGCGACAAGTAGCACTTACCACCGACTCTATTTTAGTGGAATCAGTAAATTTTCATTCTTCTATTGGAAAATCTGATTTTCATTTAGTAGAGAAATTGTATCGTGACTCCAACTCCGTAATGAGCATAAAAACTTTTCAAAAAGATATCCATCAACTTTATGGCTCCAACATGTACAAATCCATTAATTATTGGGCAAAGCCCCGGTTTGACTCCAGCTATACCTCTTCCCTTCCCCGCCAATTTACTTTAGAAATTCAAGTAGAAGAAAACCCTAAAACTAGTCTGGGAGTAGGCTTGCACTATGACAATACATTTGGTTTTGGAATAGTTGGAAATTTAACCAGCTACAGTTTATTGGGTAAAAACTCGAGGTTCAAACTAATTGGTGATATTAGTGAAAACCCTAAAATAGAAGTGGAATTAAAAAAATATCTGGGAAAAAGGAAAAATATTAACGTAATTGCCAATTACCGATTCTTGTCATTAGAACAACCCAATTACACCAAGGGAGAATTATCGGGGTACCAACAAAACAATATTTCACTTGCGGAATTAAAAATGGAAACAAATACAGATATCAATCGAAGCATTTCTGCGGGTTATATGTATTTATACGATGGATCAACAGTGAAATTGGGAAATGAAAACTTAAAAAATTTCAAAACCAAAAATGGCTATCATTCCCTATTTCTCCAATATGCAATTAATTCGTTCAATAAAAGTTATCATCCTACAAAAGGCATAAAACTATTCTTACGGGCAGATCTAAATCTATCCAACCATTTAACGCTTCGTTTCCCATCTGGTACGGAAGAAATTACTATTGAAAATGGTCAGGATACCTTAACCCTTAGTGAGCAAGAATTTAACCAATTAATAAAAAGTGACTTTATTCCTGACTCTCCTTATCTCAGTATTACGGCCAAATACATTCATATTTGGAAATTGAATAATAAGCTAAATTTTATTTCTGATATTTCAACAGGTTTAACTTTGGGCCAAGTGAACCCAGAAAAATTGTACCGAGCCTTTAATGTAGGTGGTAACATCAATATGTTTTACTACGACTTTAATTTATACGGCCTCAGATACGCAGAAGATTTAACCAATAATGTGGGAATCATACGAGCTGACTTTCAATATAGCCCGTGGAAAAAAATTCTAATTTATGGTGGAGCGAATTTAGGACTCTTTATTGATTCGGGCTTTCGGATTAATGGCCTGATTCAAGACATTTCTTCCTTTACCGCAATTGACCTATTCGGATATGGATTTAATGCCGTTTATTTAAGTCCCATTGGCCCAATTGAAATTGGGCCATCTTGGAATTCGGAAGATCCCTATACGCGTTGGAATATTTCTTTTGGATTTCAGTTTTAATGCTGTTCCCAGCCATCATACTTATGCTGCTTCATAAAATATTTATATTTCATTTTAACAAAAATGATGAAATCATATTGCGAAGAGTTCTTTAAAAATTCATCTGATACATTGATATCTGTCTCTTATACACATCTCCGAGCCCACGAGACTCCTGAGCATC
>OLHJ01000205.1_pt1 | contig 21658 bp, 19 predicted proteins | sample 1609491 | NCBI WGS metagenome assembly OLHJ01 (sample SAMN05416861, study PRJEB24817) | seawater metagenome | isolation source: Sea water | place: Canada:Atlantic | collected 2013-11
TCTACACAGAGTAGATCGTCGGCAGCGTCAGATGTGTATAAGAGACAGAACAAGTACAGCCCTTTAGGCATCCATGGGTTTAAGGTTGGCGTAAGATGCTACGAGCCATTTGGTCCCATCAAAATCAAACGACACCTGCAAGCGCGACTGCGGCCCCTGCCCTTCCATATCTAAAATGACACCTTCGCCAAATTTGGCATGCCATACTCGCTGGCCAATGTTTAAACCTGTGGCTTCTTTAGCGGCGGTGGTGCTGAAGAAATTAGAAACAGGTTTTTTAATGGTGGCCTTTAAACGTACTTCTTGAATGTATTCAGTTGGAATTTCACGAATAAAACGCGAAGGAGAATTGAACTGCTCTTGCCCATGTAAGCGGCGGCTTTCGGCATAGGTAATCACCAATTGTTGCATCGCACGAGTGATGCCCACATAAGCCAAGCGGCGTTCTTCTTCTAAACGCACAGGGTCATCAGCCGACATTTTGTGAGGGAACAAACCTTCTTCTACACCCGCTAAAAATACCAATGGAAATTCCAAACCCTTGGCGCTGTGCAGTGTCATCATTTGAACGCTGTCTTCAAATTCATCAGCTTGGGTATCACCCGCGTCTAATGCTGCTTGATCTAAAAAGGCTTCCATGGGGCTTTGAATGAGTGCGTCCTCTGGTGCATTTTCTAACTGTTTTTCTTGAGCTTCTTCTAAGTTAAAGCTTTTTGCTGCCGTGACTAATTCATCAAGGTTTTCTAATCTGGCTTGGGCTTTTTCACCTTTTTCTTTTTGATGATGCTCAATTAAGCCGCTTGATTGAATAACATGGTCCACCTGTTCGTGCAGTTCAATATCACTGCAAGTGTTTTCCATGTCTTCAATAAGTTGAGTGAACTTAGTTAACGAGGTGAATGCTCGGGCGGTGAGGGTTTTATGCTCTACGGTTTGCGTCACCGCTTGCCATAATGAACTGCCATTTTCACGCGCCAATGTACGTAACTGCTGAACGGTTTTTTCACCGATGGCACGAGCCGGTACGTTAATAACACGTTCAAGGGCAGCATCATCATGGCGATTTTGAATAAGTCGCAAATAAGCCATAGCATTTTTAATTTCTAAACGATCAAAAAAGCGCTGACCGCCATAAATTCGGTAAGGCAAGGCTGCGCGAATGAAAGCTTCTTCTAATACCCGAGACTGGGCGTTAGAGCGATAAAGAATGGCTATTTTTTCGTAACGCTTATCTGAATTAGCAATTTTCCATTGCTCTATTTGCTCACAGATAAATCGAGCTTCGTCTTGTTCATTGAAGGCTTCATATAAAGATATGGGTTCACCGGCCTCGCCTTCGGTCCATAATTTTTTACCCAATCTAGATGGGTTATTATCAATTACCGCATTGGCGGCATTTAGAATATTGCTGGTAGAGCGATAATTTTGCTCAAGCTTAACTTGTTGGGCCCCTTTAAAGTCTTCCGTGAATTGCAAAATATTTTCGATTTTAGCGCCACGCCAGCCATAGATAGATTGATCGTCATCTCCTACTGCCATAACCGGAATCACATCACCGGCCAGCACTCTTAACCACGCATATTGAATGCTGTTGGTATCTTGAAACTCGTCTACCAACATGTAGCGAAAGCGATTTTGATATTGTGCTAATACAGCGGGCTGGTTTAACCACAGTTCATGGGCACGTAACAATAACTCAGCAAAGTCCACCATGCCGCCACGCTGACATGCGTCTTCATAGGCGCCATAAATGGTCACCATGGTTTGTGCTCTGGGGTCATTAAATGGCTGGATGTGCTTAGCTCTTAAGCCTTCATCTTTTTGCTGATTGATATACCACTGAGCTTGCTTGGGTTGGAAATCGGTTTCGTCGATATTCATGGCACGCACAATACGTTTAATTAAACGCAGTTGATCATCGCTGTCGATCACTTGAAAATTTTCAGGCAAATTGGCTTGCTGCCAATGGGTGCGCAATAAACGATGGGCCAAAGAGTGGAAGGTGCCTATCCATAAATGCTTTGGACTGATGCCAGTAAGCTCTTCAATTCGGTGACGCATTTCTTTAGAGGCTTTGTTGGTAAAGGTTACCGCCAAGATAGAGCCTGGGCTTAAATGCTCTATTTGCATAAGCCAAGCGATACGATGCACGAGCACCCGGGTTTTCCCCGAGCCTGCCCCCGCCAGAACCAATTGGTGATTTAACGGTGCAGCGACCGCGTCTCGTTGTTCCGGGTTTAACCCGTCTAAAAGTGCTGTTACGTCCATGGCGGGCAGTTTATCAAAGGAGATTCGACCTGTATGCATTTACAGCACTTTTTCATCTAGCCAAACACTTCTAATTAGATGATTGATAAATGATTTTTCTAATGGGTTATTAGGTATATGCGCTATATACTTAATCATCCTTCATACATGTCAGATCACGCAGTGCCTAGCTTTAATCCATTTTTTGAAAAAATTCGCCAAGCCATACCCAACATGCGCAAGTCAGAAGTTAAAGTGGCTGTTTATGTATTGGAAAATGCTGACACAGTTATACACATGCGCATTGTGGATTTAGCGCAAGAGTCTATGGTGAGCGAGCCGACCATTATTCGGTTTTGCCGCGCTTTGGGGTTAAACGGTTTTCAAGAGTTTAAAGTGAATCTTGCGCAAAGTAACAGCGCCTTGCCCAATTTGGGCCAGTTCGCCATCAGCCGAGATGATACCAACGCAGACATAGTGAAAAAGGTATTTGATACCAGTATTCGCCAAATAATGAAGGTGAGTAATTATTTAGATTCACAGCAAATAAGCGCGGCTGTTCAGGCCCTTATTAAAGCCAAGCGGGTAGAGTTTTATGGCTTTGGTGCATCCGGTGCTGTGGCACTTGATGCCATGCATAAATTTTTTCGCTTACAATTTTCCGCTGTCGCTTACTCTGACCCACACATGCAAAGCATGTCGGCTGTGACGCTAGATAAAAATGATGTGGTGGTCGCCATTAGCCAAAGTGGCCGCACCAAAGATTTATTACATTCCATGGCCATGGCGCAAAATCATGGCTCGCGAGTCATCAGTTTATCGCCCCCTAATACACCGGTCAGCAACCTAGCTGATTTACCCATTCATGTTCACATTAATGAAGACACAGATGTCTTCACTCCCATGACGTCCCGAATTGCCCACTTATTGGTCATAGATTGCCTTGCGGTTGGCGTGGCACAAAGCAAAGGGCCTGAATTTGAAGAGCATTTAGCTCGAGTAAAAAATAGTATTGCTAGCCTTAGATTGAATGACCAAGACAGTCAGTGATTCAGTTTTTTAGCTTAATCTCTTCACTGTCACTCTCTTTCGCTTAGGCCTAGTATTACCATTTCAATTTCCCAGCCCGAATCTTTTTTCACATATCCAAAAAATTCAACCTAAAAAATACAATAAATAAGCTAATAGTGGTCTTACTGGTTTATTAGTACCTATAACCGATTGAATAGTAATCAAAAAATTGACATTATGCTGTGGCGTTATAAAACAATAAAAATAAGTTCTGTCATGGATAGGACAAACTAGAAGGGACGTTAAATGACTACTGCAACAGTCAATAAGAAACCCAGTGAAGAGCTCGTCAATTTTGACACTAAGGGCAATATCATTGTAAGCAAAACTTCAGAAGCCTCCACCAAACTCATTGCCCGCCGCGCCATAGAAGCCCACCTAGAAAGAAAAAACATGCAACTAGATGATTACTGGGATTTAGACGACTAAATATCAGTAAACTAAATTCATCAGGCATGAGGGAATTCATGCCTGATGAATTTTATGCTTCTTGCAACTGTTTACGCATTCCCTCTAAAACTAACCCACTATTAGGGCGATGATTTCGCCAAAGCTCAAAACTCACCGCCGCTTGACCTACCAGCATGCCTAATCCATCTAAGACTTTGTTAGCCCCTTGAGATTTTGCCCACTGTAAAAAATCGGTAAGCTGTTTGGCATACATCATGTCGTACACTACTGTGTTTGGGCCTATGACACTGGCCGATAAGGGAGGCAACTCTCCATTTAAACTAGCAGACGTGCCATTAATAATAACGTCAAAAGGCCCATTTAAATCACTAAACTGAGCCGCACTAATGGGGCCAAATTCTCTGAAGTTATTAGCCAAGTTCTGAGCTTTTTCAAATGTGCGGTTAACGATGGTAATAGACTCAGGGCACTGTCCTAAGAAGGGTTGTAAAATTCCCCGCACCGCTCCGCCAGCCCCAATCACCAATACACGTTTATCTTTAAGCTCAACTTGGTTATTTAAGGTTAAATCACCTACCAAGCCCGCACCATCAGTATTGTCACCTAATATCGTACCGTCATCTTGCAACATTAAGGTGTTAACCGCCTGAGCTGTTTGGGCACGCTCGGTTAATGAGTCGGCCAACTTGTAGGCTTCTTCTTTAAAAGGCACGGTGATATTTAAACCGCGTCCATTGCCTTTAAAGAATTTCTGAACTGCGTTTTCAAAGCCATCAACGGGTACCAGCATGGCGCTATAAACTAAATTCTGCTTACACTGCTGAGCAAACTGTTCATGAATTTGCGGGCTTTTACTATGATGGATTGGATTACCCATTACAGCGTATAAGTCGGTCATGCTAACCAATCCTTTTTAACCAGAAAATCACTGTACAGTTTTGACTCTGCGCTGCCTTCTTCTGGCTGCCAGTTGTAATCCCAATGCACAATCGGCGGCAAAGACATTAATATAGATTCAGTGCGTCCACCGGTTTGCAAACCAAAAATGGTGCCGCGATCAAATACCAAATTAAACTCGACGTATCGGCCACGGCGATAGCATTGGAATTTTCGCTCACGCTCACCATAAGGGGTGTCTTTGCGCTTATTCATAATGGGTCGATAGGCTTTTACAAAGTGGTCACCCACGCTTTGCATAAACTCAAAACTTTTATCAAAACCTTCTTCGTTTAAATCATCAAAGAACAGGCCGCCCACGCCCCGTGGCTCGTCTCGGTGTTTTAGATGAAAATAATCATCGCACCAGTTTTTATATTTTTCATACATCCCTTCACCAAAAGGCAAACAGGCATCTTTAGCAGTTTGATGCCAAAAACGAACGTCTTCTTCAAAGCCATAATACGGCGTTAAATCAAAGCCGCCTCCAAACCACCATACCGGTTCTTCACCTTCTTTTTCAGCCACAAAAAAACGAACATTGGCATGACTAGTAGGAACATAAGGGTTTTTGGGGTGAATCACCAAGCTCACACCCATGGCTTGAAAACTGCGCCCGGCTAATTCTGGGCGACTAGCTGAAGCGCTGGCCGGTAAGGTATCACCAAATACATGGCTAAAATTAACACCGCCTTTTTCTATGACTCCACCATTGGCCAATACCCGAGTGCGGCCGCCGCCGCCCTGCTCACGGTCCCAATTTTCTTCGGTAAAATCCAGCATTCCATCTTCTTCGGCCAACTGGCGGCAAATGTCATCTTGCAGAGACAATAAATACTGTTTTACTTTTTCAATTTGTAACATGCTTTCCTCTGTGAATAGTCGGTAAATTACCGGCAGCGAAGCTGGCTTTCAAAGATAGTTTGGTTAAAGCCAATCTCACATTCTAATTTCGAATGATGCGACCGGTTTGTAAATCAATAATACGACTAGGAGCACTGGCAGCACCTAATGGCCCTTGTAAGACGAAATCAAGATCATGGCCGAGAAACTTCATGGCCTGAATAGCATTTTGTATGGTAGCTTGCCCTGCCAAGTTAGCAGATGTGGACACGATAGGGCCGTTAAACTGCGCACATAAATCTCTCACCATTTTGTGGCTACTCACCCGTATGGCAACCGTTGAAAACTGGCCATGCACTAAAGGGTGAACACGATTTTTATGGGGAACCAGCCAGGTAACGGCGCCCGGCCAACTATTCTGAAGCTTTATTTTTTGCTCAATAGGCAGGTCGTGTAGCAAGAAATCAAATTGCTTAATATCGCCAGCAATTAAAATTAGACCTTTGTGAGCGTCTCTTTGCTTTAGATTAATAACACGATTTAAAGCGCTAGAGTTGCTAGGGTCACACCCTATTCCCCAAACAGTTTCAGTGGGGTAAGCAATAACACCAGATGATTGCAGAATTTGACTTGCTTGATATATGGGCCAGCGCATGAATAAACTTTATAAGGGCTAAGTGCGCAAGGTACTATTGCTTCACTCTGTACGCAAGATATGTGGACAAAAATGCCCCTAAAAGCAAGCTACGAAGTCACTCATATTAGTGAATATTCCCCCTGATTTTGCCTGACTAAACCACTCAGTTCTAACTCCATAAGTAATACGCTAATCTCATGGATAGGGAGCTGTGTGCGATTCACTAACACATCTAAATTAGCACCTTCATAATCCAGTGCTTTAATGACTCTTTGTTGAGCAGGGCTTGCCAACTCAATGTTTACCTTAGGTTTTACGGTCACAGTTTTGGCGTGCTCATGCTGCCACTGCAACTCTTCAATAATTTGCTCTGGGCTTTCCACTAAGGTGGCTCCTTGGCGTATTAGGTGATGGCAACCGGCTTTTTGCGGGTTACTCACCGGGCCCGGAATAGCAAATACCTCTCTGTTTTGCTCTAAAGCCTGACGAGCAGTAATGAGTGAGCCACTTTTTAAGGTGGCTTCAACCACCAGCGTGCCCATGCTTAGCCCACTTACAATTCGGTTGCGCCTGGGAAAATGCCCCGGATGCGGTTTAGTCCACAGGCCAAATTCACTAATAAGCGCGCCCTTTTCACACAGCTCTTCACTTAATTTGTGGTTTTGCTTTGGGTATATTTCATTTAAGCCGTTACCTAATACCGCAATAGTGCTTCCTTGTGCGTGCAGGGCACCCTTATGAGCGCAAGCATCTACTCCTTTTGCCAGCCCACTGGTAATCGTTAGGCCCATATCAGTGAGCGCTTGGGCAAATTCATAAGCTTGCTGTTCTCCTGCTGGGGTTGGATAACGACTCCCTACTATAGCCAGCTGCTGGAACTGCAATGCCTCTATTTTCCCTTTTACCATTAATAAAGGCGGCACGCTGCCGATGTGTTTCAGTGGCTCTGGATATTTATCATCATGGATGGTCAGTAAATAATGGTTATCCATTTCGGCCCAATGAAGCGTTTTCTCGACTTCACGACTGGGCCTATGGGGCGGATACTTTTGTAGGTAATCGATGACTTTTTGATTGAGCCCTAAATGCTTCTTTTGAGGGGGATCGAGTGAATAGACATCAATAGGGGACAAATTGGCTTGCTCTATGGCCTTTATCGTTTTAGGGCCAATCCCAGGTACTAGAGCTAAATTTAGCCAAGCCTGAGAATTTCCTTGATCAAAAATACTGACATCCATGTTTATCTCATTTGATCTAACCGTTAAAACTTAACCTGCTTTCACTTTATAACCTTGCAAGGATATGAAACTCACTCGCTTTTCTTTGGGTACAAAAAAAGGCCTTAACTAAATTCTAGTTAAGGCCTTTTAGGCTGCCATCACACTCATGGCTTAATTACAAAAGCCTATGGGTTTCTGACTTCATCTCCTACGCTCATGGGGCGCTTGGCTCTCAGAATGAGTCCGTAGCTCACTTTATCAAATACCCGAAACAGCATCATTAAACCAGCACGCTCGGATGGTAACTTAACTTTTGCACGAGTCACTCGGTCAATGATCACTTTACCGGTTTTATAAATGGCTAATACATTACCTTCTGCAACGCCATCTCGATCCCCTTGGTTAATCACCACAACATGGTATTGACCAATTTGGGTTACGCCACCCAAAACAGCAATCATTCTACCCATTATGGTTTCTTTAGGGGAGTTGGGCATAAAGTTAGCAACGCTCACGCGATCCTCGGTACTTAATAAACGATCGCCAACAATTACTTCTTCACGAGTACTGGCTAATTTCAATGTGGCTACATCACCATCCCAAGACGACACCGAAGCAGCGCCGACTTCACGTGCTTCTAGCCCCAAGACTTCTCCAGTATCAGGGTCTACAAACACTTGTCCCTTACGATATATACCGTAACTGCTGCCAGGCTCTTCTTTAAATCCGCGAGCATAAACTTTGCCTCCGCCCCCTGCCAAAATGCGTTGATCATCTCCTGCCACTACATAAGGCGCCGATTTCATTTCTTCTGATTTAACGATTCGACTATCTTTCATGAAGCTCGATACAGCCGAAATGGGAATAGAAGGGATGGCCGAGTGAATCGCGCTAATACGTGTGGTTGGCGACAGCACAATGGTTCCTATGTCCATAGTACGTTTTTTAACCGTTACTTTTGTTTGGTTACCAACGTAAACAAGGCCAATAACATCCCCGGGGAAGATAAGGTGAGGGTTATCGATTTGCTCATTCACTTGCCATATCTCGGGCCATAACCAAGCATCTTCAAGAAACTTCTGAGAAATATCCCAAAGCGTGTCCCCTTCTTTAACAATATACTCCACAGGATGGCTAGACTTTAAGTCAACGACTTGTGCACTCACCATGCTGGCCATTAAAGCCAAGGCCAGAACAAAAGGTTTGAGCAAGGGTTTGAGCATGGGTAATCCCTTATTTTTATTCGTATCGCTTCTATTTGATAGAATCGACATCATCATTATATATAATAGACAGATTCAATATTAGCAGGGCCAGCGCCCTGATGACTACTAAGGCGTCACAAGTTTATGGCTATATTAGATATTTTAGAATTTCCTGACCCTCGCCTGCGCACAAAAGCCAAGCCGGTGGCCGAAGTTACTGATAAAATTCGCAACCTTATTGATGATATGTTTGAAACCATGTATGACGCACCCGGAATAGGCCTTGCTGCCAGCCAGGTGAATATTCATCAGCAAATTGTGGTGATCGATGTCAGTGAAGATAAATCAGAGCCTTTGGTATTCATTAACCCCAAGGTCACCGTGCTAGATGGCGAGTTAGAAGCCATGCAAGAAGGTTGCTTATCTGTTCCGGGCTTTTATGAAGACATTGAACGCATTGAACATTGTAAAATTGAAGCAATAGGTAAAGACGGCGAACCCTTCGTATTAGAAGCCCGTGGCCTACTGGCTGTTTGCATTCAACATGAACTGGACCACCTAGATGGCAAACTATTTGTTGACTATATCTCAAGCACCAAGCGTGACCGCATTCGAAAAAAACTAGAAAAGCAGCATCGCCTAGATGCTAAGCACGCCTAAACAACTAAGTTTTAACGTGACACATAAAAGGATTAAAGCTTGAGAATTGTTTTTGCTGGTACCCCAGATTTTGCAGCCACTCACCTATCGGCCTTGTTGTCGGCCAAACACGATGTAGTCGCGGTTTATACTCAGCCCGACCGTCCTGCTGGGCGAGGTAAAAAGCTCACCCCAAGCGCCGTAAAAAAATTAGCGCTTGAAAAAGGAATTGAGGTTTATCAGCCAAATAATTTTAAGCAAGAAGAAGACATCCAGCAGCTAAGAAATTTAAAGCCTGATCTGTTTATCGTTGTGGCCTATGGATTATTACTGCCCCAAGCAGTATTAGATATCCCCAGCAAAATGTGTATTAACAGCCACGCCTCTTTATTACCTCGCTGGCGTGGAGCAGCCCCTATCCAAAGGGCTGTGGAAGCAGGCGATATCACCAGTGGCGTCACGGTCATGCAAATGGAATTAGGGCTAGATACCGGCCCTATGCTACACAAGGTAGAAACGCCAATCATGCCCAGTGACACAGGCGGCAGCCTACATGGCCGCCTTGCCGAGCTAGGCAGCCAAGCTATTGTTGATGTCGCCAATAAATTTGCGCAAGGGCCAGTATTAGGTGAAGTGCAAGACGACAGTCAAAGCTGCTATGCCCGTAAACTGACCAAAGAAGAAGCCATTATAAATTGGCATTTGCCGGCCATCGACATCGTGCAAAAAATTAAAGCCTTTAATCCTTTTCCCATGTGTTACACCTTATTAGGTGATAACCGAATTCGAGTCTTAAAAGCGCAAATTTATCCTCAGCTACACAAAGCAATGCCAGGTACTGTATTGGCCATCAATGCCATGGGCATTACCATCGCCTGTAAAGAGCAAGCTATCACTCTAGAGCAAGTTCAATTACCGGGTAAAAAGCCCATGCTGGTAAGCGACTTATTAAATGGTAAGCATCCTTTCCAAGAGAACTATGTTCTGGCCAGTGAGTTATAGATGTCTACTCAATTAAATTGTCGTGCCGTAGCCGCTTTGGCGCTATTAGATGTGGCCGACAAGCAGAAGAGCCTCACACCGGTATTGGCCAAATTAACCGATAAAGTGCCCACAAACGATAAAGGCCTGTTGCAACACCTTTGTTACGGTACTTGTCGCCATTATTTTAGCCTAAATGCCTTAAGCAAAATGCTGTTACAAAAACCACTGGCTGAAGACGCTCGGTTGGTACAAGCACTTATGTGGGTGGGATTATACCAATTAGCCTATAGCGATATATCAGAACACGCCGCCATTAACGAAACTGTGGAGGCCTGTGGCCAGTTAAAACTTGATAAGTTTAAAGGCTTGTTAAACGCCGTATTAAGACGCTTTCAGCGAGAGAAAACCGACTTACTAGATGGCCTTAAAAAATCTGATGTCACCCACTTTGAACACCCTAAATGGCTAATAAAGCAGCTAAAAAAAAGCTGGCCTGATCATTGGCAAGCTATCTGTCAGCAAGGCAATTTGCAAGCTCCCATGTGCCTGAGAGTAAACACTCACTCACAAAGCCGTGAAAAATTATTAAGTACCTTTAGTGAAGCCGATATTTCGGCAACGATGGGTGAGTTATCACTTACCTCAGTGTATTTAGAAAAGCCTCAAGATGTATTTGAGTTACCCGGCTTTAGTGAAGGAAGCTGCTCGGTGCAAGATGAAGCCGCTCAAATGGCCGCACAACTTTTAGCCCCAAAAAAGGGCGATAGAATTCTTGATGCCTGCAGTGCCCCTGGCGGGAAAACCTGCCACATTTTAGAGGCTGTGCAAGGGGAAGCGCATGTGGTGGCCATGGATGCCGATGCTAAGCGCTTAGAGCGCGTTCGCGAAAATCTGCAGCGCTTAAAATTCACTGCTGACACTCAGGTGGGAGAGGCTCAGCATCCTGAAACATGGTGGGATGGCGAGCTGTTTGACCGCATTCTTTTAGACGTTCCCTGCAGTGCCACTGGCGTGATTCGCCGTCACCCAGACATTAAAATGCTGCGCCAAAAAGAAGATATTGATAACCTTGCCATTTTACAGCGTGAAATATTAGATCAAGCTTGGACCATGCTAAAACCAGGCGGGACACTGTTATATGCCACCTGTTCTATTTTACCCACTGAAAATAGCCTAAATATTGAAGCTTTTTTAAAAGATGAAAATAGTGCAGTTTTACAAGATTTAAATATAAAAGAAGGTTCTAAGAACTCATTCAATACCGGCTTTGGATGGCAGCTCTTTCCGAATAAAGAGGCCCATGATGGCTTCTTTTACGCGCTTCTTAAAAAGCACTTATAACGCATCAGCGGCTAGCCTATGGCCGGCAAGATTATTACCACTTAGACCCGTAAGTAAGCAGGCCTAAATGGAACACAAGTTGATGACCCTTGCAGGGATTTGCCTCGTTGGGCTAAGAGAATCACATCATGAAGATTATTATCCTTGGTGCAGGCCAAGTGGGTGGTACGTTAGCTGAGCACCTTGCCATTGAAGGCAATGACATTACTGTCGTAGACACCGACAGTGATCGTCTTAAGGAACTGCAGAATCGTTTAGATATTCGAACCGTGCGCGGCAAAGCCTCTTTTCCAGATGTATTAAGATCCGCCGGCGGTGACGATGCCGATATGCTAGTGGCCGTCACCAATTCAGATGAAGTGAATATGATGGCCTGCCAAGTGGCGCACACCATCTTTAAGACCCCCACTAAAATCAGTCGAATTCGCGCTCAAGAATATACTCAATACAAGCAACTCTTTGGCAATCAAGCTATCCCCATCGATGTATTCATAAGCCCAGAGCAGGAAGTCACTAATTACATTAAACGACTTTTAGAATTCCCAGGCTCCCTTGAAGTACTGGGGTTTGCCGATAACAAAGTCATGCTGGTGGGCTCTAAAGCCTATTATGGTGGGCCACTGGTAGGGCAAGAACTTAAATTCTTAAGAGAACATCTCACCAGTGAAGTGGATACAAGAGTGGCTGCCATATATCGTCGTGGTGAAGCCATATTGCCACAGGCATCCACCATTATAGAAGTGGACGATGAGGTGTTCTTCATTGCCGCTAAAAAAGACATTCGCACAGTCATGGCAGAGCTACGCCGCAGTGAGTCCCCATACAAACGCATCATCATCGCTGGCGGCGGTAATATTGGTGCCCGTTTGGCATTAGCGTTAGAGCCTTATTACCATGTTAAGTTAATTGATCATAATCGCCCCCGTTGCGAGCGTTTGAGCGAAAAAGTAAAAAGCAAAACCATCATCATTAACGGCAGCACCACTGACAAAGAACTATTGCTAGAAGCCAATATTGAAAACACCGATGTATTTTGTGCCCTCACCAATGATGATGAAGTAAACGTCATGTCTTCCATGCTAGCCAAGCAATTGGGGGCTAGAAAAGTCATGACTCTTATTAACAAAGCCCAGTATGTGGATCTCGTACAGGGGCAAGGGATCGACATTGCCATTAGTCCTTCACAAACTACTTTGGGCAGCTTATTAACCCATGTTCGTCGTGGTGATGTGGCCAGTGTTCATAGTTTGCGCCGCGGCGCTGCCGAAGCCATTGAAGCCATTGCCCATGGAGATAAAAACACTTCTAAAGTGGTGGGGCTAAGACTGGATCAAGTAAACCTACCTGAAGGCGCTACGATTGGAGCCATTGTGCGCAATAATCAAGTGCTCATAGCCCACGGCAACGTGGTAATAGAAAGTGATGATCACGTGATTCTGTTTGTGCTGGATAAAAAACGAATTCCTGAAGTTGAGCGCCTATTTCAGGTTGAGCTGGGCTTTTTCTAAGTAAGGACACCCCATGCACCCAGCTATAATATTTAGAATTCTTGGTATCTTGCTGATGGTCTTCAGCATCGCCTTGATACCGCCAATTTTTGTCAGCCTCATCTATCAAGATGCGGCGTTAAATGCCTTTATAACAGCGCTAGGCATTACCTTCGCCACCGGTGCTTTCTTTTGGTACCCAGTACGAGCGCGTCGACAAGAACTGCGAACCCGAGACGGCTTTGTGGTGACCGTATTGTTCTGGTTGGTACTGGCTATCTCGGGTTCATTGCCTTTAATGCTGGCCGATAATCCAGGCCTTAGCTTAACCGATGCTTTTTTCGAATCCATGTCAGGTTGGACCACCACCGGGGCCACCGTCATGACTGGGCTAGATGATTTGCCCCAGTCTATTTTGTTTTATCGCCAGCTTTTGCAATGGCTTGGTGGCATGGGGATTATCGTATTAGCCGTGGCCATATTGCCAATGTTAGGCATCGGTGGCATGCAGTTATACCGCGCTGAAACCCCTGGTCCCATGAAAGACAATAAGCTCACACCGCGCATTACCGAAACTGCAAAAACACTTTGGTATATATATTTAGCGCTCACCATCGCCTGTGCACTGGGCTATTGGCTTGCGGGTATGACTTTATTTGACGCCATTTGCCATGCATTTAGCACCATCGCCATTGGTGGTTTCAGTACCCATGATGCCAGTATGGCGTACTTTGATAGCGGCCTTATTGAAAGCGTGGCCATCTTCTTTATGATCATCAGTGCCTTTAACTTTGCCCTGCATTTTTATACTTGGCGGTTTCGATCTGTCACCCACTATTTTGCCGATGCCGAAGTCAAAACCCTATTAGGAATGCTGTTAATAGTGGGAGTCATTACGGTGTTTACTCTAATTAATAGCCACAGCTATGAAGCGGATGAAGCACTGAGATTTGGACTATTTGAGTTGGTCAGCATCGCCACGACTACCGGATTTGCCACAGCTGACTTTTCATTATGGCCAGCCTTTTTACCTTTTTTATTGTTCTTTTTAGCCTTCATGGGTGGTTGTGCTGGCAGTACTGGAGGCGGCTTGAAAGTCATACGAGTGTTGTTAATTTACAAGCAAGGTAGCCGAGAGTTAAAACGTCTTATTCACCCCAATGCAGTCATTCCCATTCGAGTGGGCGGCCGCCCAGTAGAAGACAGAATTGTAGAAGCGGTATGGGGATTTTTTAGCGTTTACCTAATGCTGTACATGATTATGACCATACTGCTGCTGGCCACTGGCCTTGACTTTGTATCGGCATTTTCAGCGGTGGGCGCTTGCATGAATAACCTAGGACCAGGTTTAGGTGAAGTGGCAGCGCACTATGGAGAGATCACCGATTTTGCAAAATGGGTTTTAAGCTTTGCCATGTTATTAGGACGATTGGAAATATTCACTTTATTGGTATTGTTCACTCCCACATTTTGGCGTCAATGATGTCATTAGGTATTTGCCACCAAGGATGCGGCACCTAGCCTGCGCGGCGCTCAAACAGAGCGCCTTTTCCAATTACAACCCTTTATAAAACCCCTCTTTATTCTTTTTAAAGCGTTTATATTCCCACTGATACTGACTAGGCACTTGGCGAATGCATTTCTCAAACCCCACATTCATGGCGCGGGTTGAAACCTGTATATCGTCACTATAAATATCAGGCTCTACCGCTTCAAATACCATTTCAAAACCACCCGCTACACGCTTCATATAGCTATTTAATACGATCCCTTCTGGGTTCTTGTGGATTAAAGCGTGAATAAATTTAGGGGTAAGCGCAGGTACGCCAAAGAACTCTGACCACACCCCTGATTTATTAGAAGGCTCTTGGTCTGGCACAATGATACAGGCCTTTTTATCCACATAATGCTGAATAAAAGTTTCCACCCCTTCCCTATTGCCCGACACCAATTGAACACCACAACTTAGTCTTGCTTTTAGCATGGCTTTTTCAAGACCGGGCATTTTAGCCATTTTATAAAGCCCCATAAGCTCACAGCGCTGGGGTAAATAACTGGTTAGCCATTCCCAGTTACCCAAGTGCATGCTCAGCAACAATACTCCCTTGCCATTGGTCACCGCCTCTTCAAATAAGTGTGCATTCTTAACACTGACAATTTGGCGGGCATTACGTTGAAATTTATCTTGGGTTCCAGCCCATGCAAGGCCGGTTTCAGTAATGGTTTTACAGGTCTGTTGGACGCTTTGAAGAGCCAAACGGCGTTGTAATTCCGGCAGCATTTCAGGAAAACACAATTCAATGTTTTTAAGGCTAACCTGATACATTTTACTATTGCTGAAAGCTAAAAAGCGTCCTAAACCACTTCCCAGCACCCTAGCCATTGGCAGACTTAATAAGCTGAGACTGTGAATAACCCCCAAAGACACTGCTGATTTAATATCCATTACTACTATTCTAGGCTCAAAAAAAGGCGCACATTGCCTTATTTTGAGAGATTTCGCCAGCAAATCGCGAATTAGTCAGCTGTTGCTATGCTTAAAATAAGAAAATAGGACTGATCATGTCGCAATTGGAATCCATGTTAGCTAAAAAGCGTATTCTTGCCATAGATGACTTGGTGGAATCACGCAGCGCCATGAAGAAAATGCTGGTCATTTTAGGGGCTGACCACGTAGATATGGCCATGGATGGAGACGAAGCCACCGAATACATATTCAATAATAACTACGATCTCATCATTAGCGATTACAACCTCGGCCGTGGCCGAGATGGTCAGCAAATATTAGAAGAAGCGCGGTTTACTAGGCAAATAAAAGCCACCTGCACCTTTGTTATGCTCACCGGCGAAAACGCCATGGATATGGTCATGGGGGCCATTGAATACGAGCCAGACGACTACATTACCAAGCCCTTCACCATTGATGTGATGCGTCAGCGCCTCACCCGTATTTTGAATATTAAAGAGCAATTAAGGCCCATTAACGAATCCATTGACCGCCAAGAACGTCGTAAGGTGTTGCCGCTTTGTGATGCGCTCATTGAAAAGCAACCAAGACTCAAGATCCGAATAGAGCGCATAAAGGGCCGCACCTTAATGGCCTTAAAGGAATACAAACAAGCTCTTTCTCTTTACCAGGAAATCCTTAAAGAGAGAGAAATAAATTGGGCATTATTGGGTAAGGCCACCTGCTTATTTAATTTAGATGAACTGGATGCAGCCGAAAAAGTGCTTAATCACACAATTCATGAACACCCTAAATACGTGCAATGTTACGACCTACTGTGCAAGATTCATCTTAAGAAAAAAAAGCTTAAAAATGCCCAAAATACACTCATGCAAGCCGTTAAAGTTTCGCCCAAGCAAGTGTTAAGACAAATGGAATTAGGTCGCATTGCCTACGCCAATAAAGATTTTTCCGTAGCCGAGAGTGCCTTTAAAATGTCGGTGAAACTCGCTCGTCATAGCTGCTACCGGTCTGTTAAAAATTATTTATTATTCGCCAAAAGCCTGCAACATAAAATCAGTCCAACGAATACCAAAGACAGTCGAGCAGGTAGCCAAGAAGCCCTCAAAGCCGTAGACGAAGCCCGCACGCTTTATAAAGACAATAACGACTATGTATGCGAAGCCACCATTATTGAAAGCACCACTTACTCTAATCTAGGGAAAACGGCTGATGCTAAAGCCGCGGCCGATAAAGCCGAAATTTTACTGGCTGATATCAATGAGCCCAGCGGTGCTTTGCAATTATCAATGGCAGATGTGTTTTTAGCCACTAAACAACACGCCAAAGCCCAAGATTTATTAGGCTCTTTAGGTACCCGTAAAGACCTAACAAAAGCAGAACTTCGCGAATTAGAACGCACCAAGAATGAAATTAGCGAAATGGTGGTACGCGAATACACCACAGAAATTAACGATCAAGCCATTAGCTTCTTTGAGCGAGGCCAACTATCCCAAGCCATTGAATTATTCGACAAGGCCACTACCTACAAGGAAGCTGGCCATACTGTGCTCGTGAATGCCATTCAAGCCAAGGTTACTTTTATGGACCAAAGAGAACCCACGCGAAGCATGGTCAATGAAGTGGATGAGTTATTTAGTCGCTTAGGAGAATTGGCCACCACAGATGAGCGCTATAGTCGCTGGCAACAATTAAAAAAAGCTCAGGCGCGGTTAAAGCGTTCGGTATAAACGATTAAACAGGAAAGGTTTCACTATGGCATTCGACTACAACACCTTGCTCAGTGCCGAGTTACACGATATAAAAAACCAAATGCAAGCGCTGTTAAATGCCCAAGAAGACTTAAACAATGCCATTAAAGAAGCCCCTCAGTTTCATGGTTTCATGGCAAATGTTCAGCAACACAGCCAGCTACTCAACCATAAACTACTAGAAATTCTCTCTATTCTTAAAATTCAAAACCAAGCCTTCACCCCCACTGAAGATGAACACTGGTTACTAGACACGCTCACGCCCATTATTCACGAATTTAACCACTCCCATGGATTGATGATTACCCATGAAGTGGACCCTGACTTTAATGGATTTTACGACGAGCAATTACTGGAGATTGCCATACACAATAGTTTTATGAATGCCAAACAGGTGGGCGCTATTCATATTAATGTTTCAGTTGAAGAGTTTCCTGACGGACACTGGTTAATTAATATCCAAGATGATGGGCCTGGCTTTCAAGAAAAGCAGTTATTTGAAAGCACCTTTACCATTCAAGGAGGAAAAAGTGGCTTAGGGTTGTATTTAATTCAACAAGCTATCCAGGCTCATAAACGCAACGATCAACACGGCAGTATTCACATTAAAAATAACCCCGACACAGGTGCCTGCGTTCAACTGATCTTCCCATAACCACCAAGAACTCACTGAAACCTGCAAAAGCGATTCATACACACCTCTTAGCCCCGTTATTGAGCCCTTGGCCACTGGTCAGCTTCTGTTCAGGGCCGTATAATCGGGCGCTTTCGAATACTTTAAACATATAATAATTGGCGGCCACCGTGGCAGATCAAACATACGACGTAAAAACCTTTCAAGGGCTGATTGCTGCCTTGCAAAATTTTTGGGCACAAAATGGCTGTGTGATTAACCAGCCTATCGACATGGAAGTGGGCGCGGGGACATTCCACACCTCTACGTTCTTGCGCGCCATTGGCCCAGAAACATGGAACGCCGCGTACGTTCAGCCTTGCCGCCGTCCTACCGATGGCCGTTACGGTGAAAACCCGAACCGCTTACAACATTATTATCAATTCCAAGTGGCCATGAAGCCATCCCCTATTGATATTCAAGATAAATACCTGCAAAGCCTTAAAATGATCGGCATTGATACCGATATTCACGATGTACGCTTTGTAGAAGACAACTGGGAATCTCCAACTTTAGGTGCTTGGGGTTTAGGTTGGGAAGTATGGCTTAACGGCATGGAAGTCACTCAGTTTACTTATTTCCAACAAGTGGGCGGGCTTGAATGCTACCCAGTAACCGGTGAAATCACCTATGGCCTAGAGCGTATTGCCATGTACTTGCAAGAAGTCGATAGCATTTTCGACTTAGTTTGGTGCTACGGCCCTGACGGATCTAAAGTTACCTATGGCGATGTATTCCATCAAAATGAAGTAGAGCAATCGGCCTATAACTTTGAACACGCCGATGTAGACTTTTTATTCCAAGCTTTTGATCAACACGAAAAAGACTGCGCACGCCTAATTGAAGCAGGTTTGCCTTTGCCTGCTTACGAGAAAGTACTAAAAGCGTCTCACGCCTTTAATATGCTCGATGCCCGCCACGCTATTTCAGTGACCGAACGTCAAGGCTACATCTTGCGTGTACGGACTTTATCTAGAAGCGTTGCTCAGGCCTATTTCGAAAGTCGTCGCGCACTTAAATTTCCATTGGCCCCTGAAGGCTTACGTGAAGAAGTACTGGCATTAGCCGCCGCTGAAGAAAAAGCCGTTAAAGCGGCTGCCGCCAAAAAGGCCGCTAAAGCTGCCAAGAAAGGAGCCAAGTAATGAGCACTGTAATGGAAACTAAAGATTTTCTAGTTGAAATCGGTACTGAAGAACTGCCTCCTAAAGCGCTTAAAAATCTTGCTAGCGCATTTCAAAAGGGCATTGAAAGCCACTTAAATGCCAAAGAATTAAAATTTGAAAGCAGTCAGTTATTTGCTGCCCCTCGTCGTTTGGCTTTGCGTATTCATGGCTTACAAACCATAGGGGCCGCCAGCAAAGTTGAAAAGTTAGGCCCATACGCCAACGTGGCTTTTGATAAAGATGGCAACCCAACTAAAGCGGCCCAAGGTTTTGCCCGAGCCAATGGCATTGATTTTGAGCAAGTGGGTCGCATCACAGATGAAAAAGGTGAGCGCCTTTATTACGCACAAGAACTGGAAGGTGCTAATGCCAGTGCTGAACTACCCGTAGCCGTTAGCGAATCTTTGGCGCAATTGCCCATCGCAAAACGCATGCGTTGGGGTTCTAGTCGCATTGAATTTGTACGCCCTGTTCATTGGATTTTAATGCTGCTTGATAACAAGGTAATTGAAGCAGACATTTTAGGCATTAAGTCTAACTACTTCACTAAGGGTCATCGCTTTCACGCCAACCGTGAAATTGCCATTACCAGCCCAGCCGCCTATGAAGGCACATTAAAAGATCAAGGCAAGGTACTGGCTGATTACAGCGAGCGTAAAGAAATGATTCGCAGCCAAGTTCAAGCGCAAGGTGAACAGTTAGGTGGCGTTGCCATCATTGATGAAGATTTACTGGATGAAGTGACATCACTAAACGAATGGCCAACGGCTCTGGCAGGTAAATTTGATGAACTGTTTTTAACGGTGCCCTCTGAAGCCCTTATCTCATCCATGAAAGAGCATCAAAAATATTTTCACGTGGAAGATAAAAGTGGCAATTTAATGCCTAACTTCATCACCATTTGTAATATCGAGTCTAAAGACCCTCAGCAAGTCATTGAAGGCAATGAAAAAGTCATTCGCCCTCGATTAGCCGATGCCAAGTTCTTTTGGGATACCGATCGCAAGAGCACTTTAGAAAGCCGTTTTGAAAAACTAGAGACGGTTTTGTGGGTACAAAAATTAGGCACCCTAAAAGATAAGTCAGCGCGCTTAATGAACTTAACCGCTAAAATTTCTGGTGCTATTGGCGGCGATGTAAAACTGGCCGAACGCGCAGCAAAATTATGTAAGACTGATTTGTTAAGCGACATGGTTTATGAATTCACCGACCTGCAAGGTTTAGCGGGTTCTTATTACGCGCAACACGACGGTGAGCACAGCGATGTATGTTCCGCCATGAAAGAGCAATACATGCCAGCTTTCTCTGGTGATGAATTGCCTTCCAGCGTTACAGGCTTAGCTTTGGCTCTAGCAGATCGCTTAGACAGCTTGGTGGGTTTGTTTGGTATTGGCCAAATCCCAACAGGTGGTAAAGATCCTTATGCACTGCGTCGTGCATCGGTGGGTGTTTTACGCTTATTAGTTGAGAAAGAATTAAACCTAGATTTGTCTGACTTAATTGACTGGGCCATTGATAATAACTGGTCTACTGAATTAAAAGCGGAAACTAAGTCTAAGTTAACCGAATACATGTTGGATCGTTTTAGCGCTTGGTATCAAGACGAAAACATTCCAGCTGTAGTATTCCAAGCGGTTCGCGCCAAAGGCATCAGCCAGCCAAAAGATATTAACCTGCGCGTACAAGCGGTAAATGCGTTTTACAAACTAGACAGTGCTTCTGCACTGGCCGCTGCCAACAAACGTGTATCAAATATTCTTGCTAAGAATAATGCACACATGGAAGCACCTGTTGTAAATGAAGCATTATTGCAGGAAGAAGCTGAAACGGTTCTGTCTAAAGAGTTATTGGTAAAAGCTAAGGAAGTGGCGCCATTGTTTGATAAAGGCGCCTATGAAGAGTACTTGCTTTCTTTAGCCAGTTTGCGTGGCAGTATTGATAACTTCTTTGATAACGTAATGGTAATGGCCGACGATGAAGCCATTAAACAAAACCGTTTAGCTTTATTAAATCAGCTGCGTAACCTGTTCTTAAAAGTGGCGGATATTTCTCTTCTTTAATCCCCCTCTTTTATTAACGATAACTAAATAAAAGGGAGCATGTGCTCCCTTTTATTTTGCCTCCTATTAACTTCACCCTAGCCACCAGGATAAAACATGTCACACACCAACAAGTTAATTATATTGGATCGAGATGGTGTTATTAATCAGGATAGTGATGACTACATAAAGACCGTTGATGAATGGATTCCTCTGGAAGGCTCCATGGAAGCCATGGCCATGCTCACCAAAGCAGGCTATAAAATTGCCATTGCCACCAATCAATCTGGTATCGCTCGCGGGTATTTTACGGTTGATACCTTAAATGCCATGCACCAAAAAATGAATACGCTGGCAAAAAATGCAGGGGCGGACATTAACTACATCGCTTACTGCCCTCATGTCTCGGAAGACAAATGCGATTGCAGAAAGCCTTTACCTGGCTTAATACATCAAATTGAAAAAGCCTTAAACGTGAGCGCTAAAGATTGTTACATCTGTCTCTTATACACATCTCCGAGCCCACGAGACTCCTGAGCATCTC
>OLHJ01000207.1_pt1 | contig 21538 bp, 34 predicted proteins | sample 1609491 | NCBI WGS metagenome assembly OLHJ01 (sample SAMN05416861, study PRJEB24817) | seawater metagenome | isolation source: Sea water | place: Canada:Atlantic | collected 2013-11
GATCTACACAGAGTAGATCGTCGGCAGCGTCAGATGTGTATAAGAGACAGATGATCTTAAACGCAAGTGCGCGGAAAGGCTCTTCAACAGAAACGATAGCTTTCTGACCCGTTGGCTCACCAACTTCATCAGTAAGATCTTGTGGAACAACATCTGTTGGGCTTGGTAGGTAATCAACAACTGCATCAAGAATTAACTGAATGCCTTTGTTCTTGAAAGCAGAACCACAATACGTTGGGAAGAACGCTAGTTCGTTTGTACCTTTACGGATACAAGCTTTAACCTGCTCAATAGTTGGCTGTTCGCCATCCATGTAAGCCATCATTAGATCGTCGTCTTGCTCAACAGCTGTTTCGATCAACTGCTCGTAGTACATGTCTACGTCTTCAACCATATCAGCAGGAACATCTTCGATGACGTAGTTTTCTGGAAGACCAGAATCATCCCAGATGTAAGCTTTCTTGGAAAGGATGTCTACAACACCAACGAAATCATCTTCTGTACCGATCGGTAAAGTCATGATTAAAGGAGTAGCACCCAATACGTTCTGAACCTGGTCAGTAACGCGGAAGAAGTCAGCGCCTAAACGGTCAAGCTTGTTTACGAAGATGATACGAGCTACGCCGGATTCATCAGCATAACGCCAGTTAGTTTCTGACTGAGGCTCAACACCACCAGAACCACAGAAAACGCCGATGCCGCCATCTAGTACTTTAAGAGAACGATATACTTCAACAGTGAAGTCAACGTGCCCAGGAGTATCGATGATGTTCATGCGATGATCATCCCAGAAGGTAGTGATCGCAGCTGACTGGATGGTAATACCGCGCTCAGCTTCTTGTTCCATGAAATCGGTAGTGGATTCGCCATCGTGTACTTCACCGGTTTTATGGATTTTACCGGTAAGTTTTAGGATACGTTCAGTAGTAGTAGTTTTACCCGCATCAACGTGGGCGAAAATACCAATATTCCTATATTTAGATAAATCTGTCATAACATGCTCGACATTGGAGAGTAAAAATCGCGCACAGTTTAAATGCTTTGGCGACGATATAGAACAAAAAAATACCACTATTGGGCAATGGGTGAAGAAATAGTGCCACTTCGGCCATTCATGTGGGCAAATGGCTCTGTTAAAAGAACATTTGGGCTGCGTCGTTTTCTATATTGGCTAATAAATCGTAATTAATGGCGCATATAGGCTAGTAATATAAAAACACTGGCCCGCCTAGTGTGATTGTGAATTATTGGCCATGCAAAATATCCGAATTTCAAATAATGAGAACTCTGTGGTGCTTGTCACAGACCCCAAACCCTCATTGCCTCAAAATTGACCTAGGTATGGTGTTGTCTTTGAAAAATTTAACCATGCATGGAGGTGATGAGTGGTGGGAGTTAATTGTAAAGGATGGCTATTGGCAGTCAGTGCTTTGGTGTTGGTGGGGTGTAAGCCCGCTTCTCCAGAACAGACCGGTTCTGCTGATAGTCGCCAAGCCCTAAGCTACGACTATACGTTAAGCCAGTCGGAGTTTAATAAGTTAACGCCAACCGATCAGTACATGGTGGCCAATAAAGCGCTTTCCAGTATGTACCGGGGTGTGGCCGCTGATGAATTCTTTGATTTGACCCAAGGGCTGGATAACCCGGTGGTGGATCAAACCAATTTTATAAATTCCCTGCAATCTCAGTTACAAACCCCCTTAACCACTACTGAATTAAAAGTCTCCTATAATGACACCTTTGGGATGACTGATAACCCAGATACGGAGGTGGATGAATCTATTCCCGCACGCTTTACTAACTTTGATGACGATCACCCGCATCAGCGTTACATGGCGCGCATGCAAAATTACCCCATTAGCCAAGATCAATTTGTTACTTGGATGAGTTATTTCTTGGCTAACACCATTATGTTCTCGCCGGCCCGTGAGATGGACAGTACCGAAGAGCAAGATATTACTCGTGTATTGGGCTATTTGAAGGTGAGCCTAGAAAGTGAGACGTCTATCAGAGATGTGGTGCGTGGCTGGTTAAACAACTTAAGCCGCTGGCGCGTATCACGCTCTCCAGAGAATCATGCCTTGGAAATGTTTGAATTGTATCTTGGGATCTTTAACGATACCCCTGAAGAGCAGCAAAATACTATTAATGGAGGGATTGCCTGCAGTAACTGGTACCTCACAGACAACAACGGTGGTTACCAGTTATTGCCCGATCCTATGCGTCCAGATGGTGCGGGCACCACGGTGCAGGTGTTTGGTCAGTATATAAATAGCTGTGATGAATTATACGATGTGGTGGCAGGGCACCCATTATTAATTCCGCGAGTAACTGAGGTTATTGTTAACTACTTCTTGGACGGTTCTTCTTCTGCTGCTAAATCGGCATTGATCAGCAGTATCGCCAGTGAGTCTCCTACCACCTTTAATGACATCTTTATGTCGGTAATTTTTTCGAAAGAGTTTTTGTTGAATAGCCAACGCCCTAAGACTTTTGAAGAAAATGCCTTTGGGTTTTTGAACTCCATGCATTACACGCCTAGAGCAGATAGAAGTTATCTAGATGATAGGGTGCTGGACTTTATGCTTGACTCCACCAGTAACTCGGCACCAATTGCTGTTCATAATATGGGCTGGGCAGCCATGGATTATAAAATCGGGCGTACTCCTTTCTTGCCGATGGATGTGTTGAGCTTTGCTTCTTACCACAAAGGTATTCGTGAGCATGTGATGATGAATAACCATGCTTATTCGGGCTGCTATCACCCTAGTGTGCTTTATCATAGATGTTACAACGAAAAAACGGATGAGGAGATCGCTGCAATGCCGGTACTGCCTTTCCCTCAGCATGACGGTGCATTTTATGTGGCCGGCACTGAAAACCTAAAACCTGAGTTAGAGAATTTAACCGCTGTCGAATTCATTGATCTTATATTTATTACAGCTCTTGGTCGTCGTGCTAGCGTTGAAGAGCAGACTGTGTGGATAGAGGAAGGTGTGCGTCGTCGCTATGTTACGAAGGATGAAGATGGGATTGATCAGCTCACTCATACTAATGGTGAGTTGTATTGGGAGTATTACGCTGATGATTTTGCCGAAGTAATGCTCGACTATATTTCTCGCTTACCTGAATTCTATTATTACCGAGCCGCTGGCCAATAAAGGGGGTGCATCATGCAAAGACGTAATTTTTTAAAGTTGGCCTCTGCCATGGCAGCAACACGAATAGTACCGGTAGGTTTTGGTATGGGGGCCATGGCGCAGCGCGCTTATGCGGCCAGTCCTAACTACAGCTCTGTTCGGGTGGAAACCCCTGCATTAATGCCGCAAGTGATTAACATCTTTATGTATGGCGGTGCCTCTGAATTAGCGGGCAACCTCAGTAATATGTTGGATATCAATGCTAACTCTATGAATGACTATTCCGCCAATAGCGCATTTGGTTCAGGGATTTTATTGCCTGCGGAAGACAACGACCCACTACAACGAACCAATGGCGGTCAAATCACCGCTAGTGGTTTATGGAAGCGTGCTGGTGGCACCCACATGGAAGATATGTTGGCAGGTGGTGACATGAGTATTTACCGGACTCTTTATAAACAGAAGAGTCCCACTCGTTCCCACCGTGAAAGTATTTTCATGTCTCACAAGGGGACGTTGGATATTGAAGGCTCCCCTGGTATTGGTTCGCGCTTAGCATTGATGATGATGGAGCATGAAAGCAGCTACACCAATGCGCCATTGGCTGACGGAACCACTATGGGTAGCTTATCTGAGTTAACCTTGCCATTTGTATCGTTTGAAGGGGATAGCCAGACCTTTGCGCTGGACCCAGAAAACAACCTTCCACTGTACTTGCGTGGTTTGACCATGGACGAGCAGTTTAATAACCCCTATACCCGTGGCGGCATTGGCGGCTCTGAAGAGGTCATTAGTTCTTTATTGCAATCCCGTTTACAGCAGATCAGTGCCAGTCGCAGTCAGCATGCAAAAGCATGGGATGGCTTTGATAAGCGCGAAGAGCTCTCGCAGCGTATGAGTGACCTAAGTGATTTATTGGAGGCAGATTTACCTGATGGGGTGGAATACCCCAATACCAGTTTTGCTCGCCAGTTAAGATCAGCGGTGACACTGGCCATTCATAACCCGCAAACTCTATATATGGCTGTGGGCACACCAGGCTTGGGTGGTTGGGACGATCACAATAATGGTATTGATGAATACCCAGATCGTATGAACGAGTTAATGGAGGCCGTTAAAGTAGCCATGGCGCATATCAAGGCATCTGCAGGTGTGGCGCAAACCTTATCTGGTAACACCCGAACTCGCAGCGATAACATTATCATTAATGTATTTGGTGATTTTGGGCGCCTGGTGAACCTTAATGGCTCTGGCGGTTGGGATCATGCCAACAACCAAAACCTATACACCTTTGGTGGCGCGGGTGTGCGTCCCACTAAAGAAACTGCTGCATTGGGCTCGATTGTGGGTGCCACTCACCGCGAGGGTGCCAGTAAGACCAATAACCAATATACAGTGCCAGATTCGGACTCTCCCACATGGGAGCCTATGAGTGTGGCCTCGTCTATTTATGGATATTTTGGTGCGACCAACTCACCCATATTAACCGCCACTGCAGATATTAACCCGGACGGAGATGTGCGCTTAGAAGACCTGCTTTAAATCTACTTATTGAATAGAGCAACTAACAATGACTATTGTTAGTTGCTCTATTTTTTAGTCGAAACTCTTACCGAAATCTATTACCGCAAATACCGCGTCATCGTTGCTGATAACGGCATCTTTATACTCCCGATAATAATAAGCCAACCTTAAGTCAATTGAGCCCTTCTTGCTGGTTTTATATTGAAACTTGGCCCCTATGGTGGCACTTAGCATGTCTGCTAGACGGATGTCGGCAGAAGCATAAGTAACTAAATCACGGGCATCTACATTCTCGGCATTGGCAGGGGCAACAATTGTGCGGCTATAAAAATCAGCTGCTTGTTGGCTGTAAAGGCGAGCAAAAGGTTCTAGCCTGTGTTTTTCAAAAACGGGGAATCCATAAGAGCCTTCTAATGTGTGGGAGTTTAAATCCCAGCTATCGGTATGGTAGCGATAAGTTAGGCCTAGGTGGTGTCCTGACTTGGGTAGCTCGTGTTTGATTTTACTATAAAGAATGAAGCGCTCACGACTATCGGGGCGATGCTCATATACGGTGCCATATTCTGTGTCGTCCGCATCGGCAACGCTGATCACCTTATAAGGGTCGGTGTGATAACCAAGTGATTGGCTATAGGTGAAGTTGAGCATGCCTACGGTACGTCTATTGATTACTCGGCTGACACCAAATAACAAGTCGTAAGAATTTTTATGGCCAACACCAAACATAGAGCCTGCAGAGGAGTCGGTTAATGGCTCGGGTGTTTGCGGGCTGCTGCGGCTAACTTTGTCAGCGGCGGTTCCTGCTCCGATGGTGTAGGTATAAGCTCTGTCATCCGAATCCAGTTCCAGCGCGATACTGCCACCCACAGAGGTGTAATCCCCTTCAACTGACACGTGTGCGCCTGCTTTGGTTCTTATGAGTCGCTCCCACTCATGCCCCCAGATGGCGTCAACGGCCAAGCGAGTATCATCAAAGGCTGCAGTGCCGCCGGCGCTTTCTGCTGCTGATATGTTACCACCAGATGCGCCGCCAACGGTGACAGACTCCGAGCCAGGTAAGGCGCCTGTGGGGGTAGCGCCGCTTAGGGTGTCGAAGACCAAGCCAAGCTTTATGCTGTCTTTATCACTTAGGTTGCCATTAATCATGGCCATATAAGTATCCACACTTATATAGTCGGGTTCATTGTAGTGAAGGTAGCCTACGTCTACTTCCCATTTATTATATAGCTCGCCATCTTCACCTTGCTCGCCATGTGTTTCGTGGGCTAGGAGTGCCGAAGTGGCCAGAGCCAGTTTATTGGTGATGTTGTTTTTAGTTACAGCCACAGCCGCCACCTCCTACGCTTGCGCCACCTGTGGAGCCTTCTTTACTGAAATAGATGTGGTCATCTACATACTGGTCTATTGAGTCGCCCTTTAAGCTCATTTCTTTTTTGGCCAAGGTACCTTTTTGCCAAGGTTTTACGTCTTCAACCGTAAACATGGGTTTCAATACAGAGCAGGCGGAGAGCTGGCTCAATAATAATATCGCCAACGCGATGGGGATGCTTCTGTGCATGATGCTAATGGTTCCCTGTATTGAATGCTGGCTGACTATATCATGAGACAAATCTTTATCAGCTTAGGCGAGCTTTGAAAAATGAAAAAAGTGATGAGGGTCACAGCTTGGCGGTGCAGTGCAAAGTTCTCTATATGGTTAGTTGTTTGTTTTTTGGCGTGGTCGCGGCTCTATTTATACTTGTATGAATAGTGTTCAGCTCGCTGTGGGTGGCGTCTCTTGTCGAGACTTTGAATGATAGCGATTCTTGTCTGTACAAATAATCAACACGCCGGCTTTGAGGCCGCATAATGACTGGCTTCTGAGGGTTGGTTATTTCTTGACAGGTTGACGATTGCACCATATAATTCGCGTCCCTTGAAAAAGGGATAGCGGATTTATGTCTTATTTTCGGAGTCTTTAAATGCAAAACCAGAAGATTCGTATTCGGCTGAAGGCTTTTGACCATCGCCTGATCGACCAGTCTACGCAAGAAATCGTGGAAACGGCTAAGCGTACCGGTGCTCAGGTTCGTGGTCCTATACCGCTGCCCACACGCAAAGAGCGTTTAACTATATTGGTATCTCCACACGTGAACAAAGATGCACGTGATCAATATGAAATACGTACACACAAGCGCATGCTCGACATTGTTGAGCCAACTGAAAAGACAGTTGATGCGCTAATGAAGTTAGACCTAGCTGCGGGTGTTGAAGTTCAAATTAGCCTTGGTTAATTGTTAGAACTTTTTTACATTTCACAGCTGATCTAGCATCAGTGTAACGCTTTGTTGGGCGGCCATAGTGGGTATTCAGCCCCGTACACAAGAGGTATTAAAATGGCACTTGGATTAGTAGGTAAAAAAGCGGGTATGACTCGCGTATTTACTGAAGAGGGCACATCTGTACCAGTGACTGTTATTGAAATTACACCTAACCGTGTATCTCAAATTAAAACAACAGAAACTGATGGTTACAATGCTGTGCAAGTAACTGCTGGCGCGAAGAAAGCCTCACGGGTTTCTAAAGCGGCTGCTGGTCACTTTGCAAAAGCAAATGTAGTGGCAGGTGATAGCTTGTTAGAATTCCGCACTGAAGAAGTAGCGGACTTGAAAGCTGGTGATGAATTAACTGTTGAACGCTTTGAAGCGGGTCAAAAAGTTGATGTTACTGGTACTTCAAAAGGTAAAGGTTTCCAAGGTGGTATCAAGCGCTGGAATTTCACCATGCAAGATGCGACTCACGGTAACTCTCTTTCTCACCGTTCAAACGGTTCTATTGGTCAATGTCAAACTCCAGGTCGAGTTTGGAAAGGCAAGAAAATGTCTGGCCACATGGGTGCTGAACGCGTGACAACTCAAAATCTTGAGGTTGTACGTGTAGATGCAGAGAGTAACTTGATTCTGGTTAAAGGTGCGCTTCCGGGCTGCACTGGTGGTCAATTGATCATCACACCAGCCGTTAAGCTACGCGGATAAGGGGAGTAACTTATGGATATTAATGTTCAAGGTGGTTCCACCGTTTCTCTATCTGATGCTGCTTTTGCTCGTGAATATAACGAAGCTCTAGTACACCAGTTAGTTACAGCTTACTTAGCTGGCGCGCGTCAGGGTTCTAAAGCCCAAAAGACTCGTGCTGACGTAAGTGGTGGTGGTGCTAAACCATGGCGTCAAAAAGGTACAGGCCGAGCGCGTGCTGGTACTAGTCGTGGTCCAATCTGGCGTTCAGGTGGTGTGACTTTCGCAGCACGCCCACGTGATTACAGTCAGAAACTAAACAAAAAGATGTATCGCGCTGCGATGCAGGCAATCTGGTCTGAACTAGTGCGTCAAGATCGTTTAGTGGTTGTTGATAGCTTTGAAGTGAGTGATCACAAAACTAAAGCTTTCAGTGCTAAATTGTCTGAAATGGATCTACCAAATGTTCTTATTGTTGATGATGAAATCAACAAGAATGTTTACCTAGCTTCTCGTAACCTACCTGGTGTAGCTGTTGCGCAAGCGGATGGTGTTGATCCTGTTAGCCTAGTTTCTTTCGATAAGGTGTTGGTAACTGTTGCCGCGCTTAAGAAAGTAGAGGAGATGTTAGGATGAACCAAGAGCGTATCTACAAGGTTATACTTGGACCTCACATTTCTGAAAAAGCAACAGTAGTCGCTGACAAAGACGGTCAATTCGTTTTTCGTGTAGCACCTGATGCCACTAAGCCAGAAATCAAAGCAGCCGTTGAGCACTTGTTCGAAGTTAAAGTTCGAAATGTACAAGTACTTAACATTAAAGGTAAAACCAAGCGTACAGCGCGTGGCATGGGTAAGAAGAACGATGTGCGTAAAGCATATGTTCGTCTAGCCGACGGTCACGACATTGACTTCGCTGACGTCGAATAAGGGGTAGTTAAGATGGCATTATTAAAAACCAAGCCAACTTCTGCTGGACGCCGTCACCTAGTTAAGGTTGTGCACGCAGATCTTCACAAAGGTCGTCCGCACTCTGCATTGACAGAGAAGCAAAGTAAGTCTGGTGGTCGTAACAACAACGGTCGCATTACGACTCGTCACGTTGGTGGCGGTCATAAACAGCTTTACCGTATGATCGACTTTAAACGCAATAAAGATGGTATCCCAGCGAAAGTTGAACGCTTGGAATACGATCCTAACCGTAGCGCTAACATTGCATTAGTATGTTATGCCGACGGTGAGCGTCGTTACATTCTTGCCGCTAAAGGCATGCAAGCAGGTGATCAGATTATTTCTGGTGAAACTGCGCCTATCAAAGTAGGTAGCACTATGACTGTACGTCATATGCCTCTTGGTAGTGTGATCCACAACATCGAGCTTAAGCCAGGTAAAGGCGGTCAAATTGCCCGTTCAGCCGGTACTTCTGCTCAGTTGATCGCAAAAGAAGGTGCTTACGTGACCTTGCGTCTTCGCTCTGGCGAAATGCGTAAAGTACTTGCTGATTGTCGCGCTACTCTAGGCGAAGTAAGTAACTCAGAACACAGCCTACGTCAATTAGGTAAAGCGGGCGCAACTCGCTGGCGTGGTGTTCGTCCTACTGTTCGTGGTGTAGCTATGAACCCAGTTGATCACCCACACGGTGGTGGTGAAGGTCGTACCTCTGGTGGCCGTCATCCTGTAACGCCTTGGGGCGTTCCAACTAAGGGCTACAAAACTCGTAAGAATAAGCGTACAGACAAGATGATTGTCCGTCGTCGTTCTAAATAACGGATAGGGTGACTTAGATGCCACGTTCATTGAAAAAAGGTCCTTTCGTTGATCATCACTTGATGGCCAAAGTTGAGACCGCTATAGAAAAGGGTGATCGCAAGCCAATTAAAACTTGGTCTCGCAGATCTACAATTTTTCCTGAGTTTGTAGGATTGACCATCGCTGTACATAACGGACGTCAACACGTTCCTGTTATGGTTAGCGAAGAAATGGTAGGGCACAAGTTAGGCGAATTCGCCGGAACTCGTACCTACAAAGGTCACGCTGCAGATAAAAAGGCCAAGAGGTAATCGGAATGGAAACAGTCGCTAAGCTAAAAGGCGCTCATATTTCTGCTCAGAAAGCTCGTTTGGTCGCCGATCAAATTCGCGGTTTATCAGTAGCAGACGCTTTAAACATTTTGTCTTTCAGCCCTAAAAAGGGTGCAGATTTAATCAAGAAAGTTCTTGAATCTGCGATCGCTAACGCCGAGCACAATGATGGTGCCGACGTTGATGAGCTGAAAGTGTCCACCGTCTTTGTTGACGAAGGTATGACTATGAAGCGTATTCGCCCTCGTGCGAAGGGTCGCGCAGATCGCATTTTGAAGCGTTCTTGTCATATCACCGTTAAGGTTGCAGAGGTCTAGGTCATGGGTCAGAAAGTACATCCAACGGGCATACGCCTGGGCATTACCAAAGATCACAACTCTGTTTGGTATGCAGGAAAAGACAAATACGCAGATCAACTGCTAACAGATATCAAGGTTCGTGCTCTTATTGAGAAGCGTCTTGTTAAAGCATCTGTAAGTAAAGTTGTAATTGAGCGTCCAGCTCAGACTGCAAAAGTTACTATTCACACAGCCCGTCCAGGTATCGTGATTGGTAAGAAAGGTGAAGACGTAGATAAGTTACGTAAAGACGTATCTGAAATGATGGGTGTTCCTGTCCACGTTAACATCGAAGAAATTCGCAAGCCGGATCTAGATGCAAAATTGGTAGGCCAGTCAGTTGCCAGCCAGTTAGAGCGTCGAGTGATGTTCCGTCGTGCCATGAAGCGTGCAGTTCAAAATGCAATGCGTTCTGGTGCTGAAGGTATCAAGATTCAAGTTGGCGGTCGTTTAGGCGGTGCAGAAATTGCTCGTTCTGAGTGGTATCGTGAAGGTCGTGTACCTTTGCACACTCTACGTGCAGATATCGATTACGCTACCTATGAAGCTCACACAACTTACGGTGTTATCGGCATCAAAGTGTGGATCTTCAAGGGTGAAATTCTTGGTGGCATCGATGAAGTTCGTGCCCGCGCTAAAAGCGGCGGTGCTAAAAAGCAGCGCAAAGCTAAGTAAGGGAGGCGTAAAAGATGTTACAACCTAAACGCACTAAATTCCGTAAGATGATGAAAGGCCGTAACCGCGGTCTTGCAAAAGGCAGCAGCGTTAGCTTTGGCGAGTTTGGCCTTAAAGCTACCGGTCGTGGCCGCATCACAGCACGTCAAATTGAATCGGCTCGTCGTGCGATGAACCGTAAAATTAAACGTGGCGGTAAAATCTGGATTCGTATCTTCCCAGACAAGCCGATTACCAGCAAACCTCTTGAGGTTCGTCAGGGTAAAGGTAAGGGTAATGTTGAGTACTGGGTTTGCCAGATTCAGCCAGGTCGTGTCCTTTATGAAATGGAAGGGGTTTCGGAAGAGATTGCTCGTGAAGCGTTCGCGCTTGCAGCGGCTAAACTTCCAATCGCCACTACCTTTGTTACTCGGACGGTGATGTGATGAACGTACAAGACTTACGTGAAAAATCAGTCGATGAGCTTGGATCCGAGCTTAAAGATTTGTTAGCGGACCAATTTAAATACCGCATGCAGAAAGCCACTGGCCAACTAGGTCAGACGCATCTTCAGAAAGAGGTGCGCCGCGATATCGCGCGCGTTAAAACCATCATTCAACAGAAGGCGGGTGAATAATCATGGCTGAAGCGATTGTACGCACTCTGCAAGGTAAGGTCGTTAGCGACAAAATGGACAAAACTATTACTGTTATGATTGAGCGTCGCGTAAAGCACCCAATCTACGGTAAATTTGTTAAACGCTCCACTAAGCTGCACGCGCATGACGAGCAAAACGAATGTGTTCTCGGCGATACCGTGACTGTTCGTGAATGTCGTCCTCTTTCTAAGTCCAAATCTTGGATGTTAGTAAGTGTCGACACACGTGCAACCAAGGTGTAAGCCCAGGAATTATAGGAGCTATAGACCATGATTCAAACACAATCAATGCTTGAAGTTGCTGATAACAGCGGCGCAAAGCGCGTAATGTGTATTAAAGTACTTGGCGGTTCACACCGTCGTTACGCGCGTGTAGGCGATCTTATTAAAGTTACTGTTAAGGAAGCAATTCCGCGCGGTAAAGTTAAAAAGGGTCAAGTGCTAGACGCAGTTGTTGTTCGCACCCGTTCTGGTGTTCGTCGTCAAGATGGATCTTTGATCAAATTTGACACAAACGCTGCGGTATTGCTGAACGCAAGCCAAGCACCAATCGGTACTCGTATCTTCGGGCCTGTGACTCGTGAACTTCGTAATGAGAAGTTCATGAAGATTGTATCACTCGCTCCTGAAGTACTTTAGGAGACTGAAAATGAAAAAAATTCGTCGTGAAGATGAAGTAGTTGTTATCTCTGGTAAAGACAAAGGAAAGCGCGGCAAAGTAAACGCCGTTCTTCCTGACGGTCGTTTGATCGTTGCCGGTGTTAACATGATTAAGAAACACCAGAAGCCAAATCCTTACTTAGGTCAGCCTGGTGGCATCGTTGAAAAAGAAGCCGGTATTCAAGCTTCTAACGTTGCTATCTTTAATTCTAAGTCTGGTAAAGCAGACCGAGTTGGTTTCCAGATTCTTGAAGACGGCAAAAAAGTCCGTGTTTTCAAGTCTTCTGGCGATCAACTAGACGCATAAGGGTGCCACTATGTCTCGTTTAAAAACGTTATATAAAAGCGAAGTGGTAGCCAAGCTGCAAGAAGAATTTGGCTACGACAACGTAATGCAAGTGCCTAAAGTCACTAAAATCACCCTAAACATGGGTGTTGGTGAAGGCATTGGCGACAAAAAACAAGTTGATTCTGCTGTTAAAGACCTAGAGCTTTTATCTGGTCAGAAAGTAGTAATCACTAAAGCTCGTAAATCAGTAGCCGGCTTTAAAGTTCGTGAAGGCTGGCCAATCGGTTGTAAAGTGACTCTTCGTGCAGATCGCATGTGGGAATTCATGGACCGTTTGGTTGATATCGCCATTCCACGTATTCGTGACTTCCGTGGCCTGAACGGTAACTCGTTCGACGGTCGTGGTAACTACAGCATGGGCGTGAAAGAACAGATCATATTCCCTGAAATCGAATACGATAAAGTGGATAAGATTCGTGGTCTTGACATCACGGTTACTACTACTGCACCTACAAACGATGAAGGTCGTGCGCTGTTAAAAGCGTTGAACTTCCCGTTTCGTAAATAAGGAGTAGCACTATGGCTAAAGTTTCGATGAAACAGCGCGAGCTGAAGCGCGAAAAATTAGTGGCTAAATTCGCTGAAAAGCGTGAAGCAATCATGGCAATTATCAAAAACCCTGCATCTTCTGAAGAAGATGTATGGGCTGCGCAAATGGCGCTACAGAAATTGCCACGCGATTCTTCAAAGAGCCGCTTAAGAAGTCGTTGTCAAATGACGGGTCGCCCACACGGCGTATACCGTAAGTTCAAACTTTCTCGCATTATGATTCGCGAGCAAGGTATGGCAGGCAACATCCCAGGTCTTAAAAAGGCCAGTTGGTAAGCAATTCCTTCCGGGTCTTGGTTGTTTCAACCAGGACTCAGGGGTAGCTGCACAACAGAGAGGTTAAAGCATGAGTATGCAAGATACTTTGGCGGATATGTTAACTCGTATTCGCAATGCGCAGGGCGCTGGTAAAGCCACTGTTGCAATGCCTTCATCAAAAGTGAAGGCGTCAGTAGCTGAAGTTCTAAAGAGCGAAGGTTACATAGCAGATTTTGCGGTTGACGAAAACGTTAAACCGACATTAAGCATCGACCTTAAGTACTACGAAGGTAAGCCTGTAATTGAACGCCTAGAACGCGTTTCACGTCCAGGTCTTCGTACATACAAGAGTTCGACTGAGTTGCCTAAAGTTGAAGCGGGTCTTGGCATTGCCATTATCTCCACTTCAAAAGGCATCATGACCGATCGTGCTGCCCGTGCCGCTGGCATTGGTGGTGAAGTGATCTGCACGGTATTCTAAGAGGAGTTTAAGATGTCACGTATAGCTAAAGCTCCTGTTACTTTGCCAGCTGGCGTAGAAGTTAAACTTTCTGACGCTCAGATCACTGTTAAAGGTAAGCAAGGTTCTATTGATTTAGATCTAAATTCTCTTGTTGCAGTTAAACAAGAAGATAACGTTTTGACTTTCGCACCTGTTACAGGTGACAAAAAGTCTAACGCAATGGCGGGCACGTTCCGCTCGCTCGTTAACAACATGGTTACAGGTGTTGTAAAAGGGTATGAAAAGAAGCTAATTTTGCAAGGTGTTGGTTACCGTGCAAAAACTTCTGGAAATACGCTTAACCTAACTCTAGGTTTCTCGCACCCTATTGACTATGTACTTCCTGAAGGCGTAAAAGCCGCGACCCCTAGCCAAACCGAGATTGTTATCTCCGGTGTGGACAAGCAAAAAGTAGGTCAAGTCGCTGCGGAAATTCGCGGATACCGTCCACCAGAGCCTTATAAAGGCAAAGGTGTTCGTTACTCTGACGAAAATGTACGTCGTAAAGAAGCTAAGAAGAAATAGGGCCAGATTATGAACGAGAAGAAAGTAGCACGAGTTCGTCGTGCTCGTCGCTCTCGCGTCAAAATGCGCGAGTTAGGTGCGACCCGTTTGTGTGTAAATCGTACTCCACGTCACATTTACGCCCAGATTATTTCGTCCGATGGTGCTCAGATTTTAGCTACCGCCTCTACTGTAGAGAAAGATCTACGTGAAGGTAAAACTGGTAACGCTGAAGCAGCTGCAAAAGTAGGTTCACTTATTGCTGAACGTGCTATTGCTAAAGGCATCACTAAAGTAGCTTTTGATCGCTCTGGTTTTAAATACCACGGTCGTTTGAAAGCTTTGGCTGATGCAGCTCGCGAAGGCGGCTTGGAATTCTAAGGGGCGCTATCATGGCAAAAGAACGTGTAGAACGTAAAGACAACGACGATGGCCTACAAGAAAAACTTGTACAGGTTAATCGTGTTGCAAAAGTTGTAAAAGGTGGTCGTATCTTCGGTTTCACAGCATTGACTGTTGTGGGCGATGGTAAAGGCCGTGTAGGTTTTGGTCGTGGTAAAGCACGCGAAGTTCCAACTGCTATTCAAAAAGCAATGGACAACGCGAAGCGTAACATGATCAGTGTTGCTCTAGACGGCGACACTTTGCAGTACCCAGTTAAAGCCCGTCATGGTGCTTCTAAGGTGTACATGCAGCCTGCTTCACAAGGTACAGGTATCATTGCCGGTGGTGCAATGCGTGCAGTGCTAGAGCTTGTGGGTGTTCATAACGTGTTAGCGAAGTGTTACGGTTCTACCAATCCGGTGAACGTAGTACGTGCTACTGTTAATGGTCTTCGCGAAATGCGTAGCCCTGAACACGTAGCTGCCAAGCGCGGAAAATCTGTAGAAGACATTCTGGGGTAATCCGACATGGCTAAAGTTAAAGTAACACTTACACGCAGTACTATTGGCAAGCTACCGAAGCACGTTGCTTCGGTTAAAGGCTTGGGTTTACGTCGCATTGGCCACACAGTGGAACTTGAAGACACACCGGCAGTACGCGGTATGATCAACAAAGTTCACTACATGGTGAAAGTGGAGGCCGAGTAATATGAAACTTAATACTCTTAGCCCAGCACCTGGTTCACGTCCTAGCGGTAAACGCGTAGGCCGTGGTATCGGTAGTGGCTTGGGCAAGACCTGTGGCCGTGGTCACAAAGGTCAAAAATCTCGTTCTGGCGGTAAAGTTAAGCCAGGTTTCGAGGGTGGTCAGATGCCTTTACAGCGTCGTCTACCTAAGTTTGGTTTCACATCTCGTCAAGCCCAATATGTTGCTGAAATTCGTTTAAACGAATTGACTGCAGCGGGTGCTGACGTTGTTGATCTGGACGCATTGAAAAAAGCCGATATCATCGGTGACAAAATCAAGCGTGCACGCGTGATTCTATCTGGCGAAATCAATAAAGCCGTTACCGTTAAAGGTCTTAAAGTGACCAAAGGTGCACGTGCAGCAATTGAAGCAGCCGGCGGTAAAATAGAAGAATAAGGACCATTTAGATGGCTAAGCAAGGCTCACTACCAACAGGTAAGGCACCGAATGCAGGACTGGGTGAACTTTGGTCTCGACTAAAGTTTGTTCTGATTGCGATTGTTGTGTATCGAATAGGTGCGCACATTCCGGTACCTGGAATAAACCCTGATCGTTTAGCTGCATTATTTGAACAGAACCAAGGGACCATCCTGAGCATGTTTAACATGTTCTCAGGGGGGGCTCTTGAGCGTATGTCCATTTTTGCACTAGGCATCATGCCGTACATATCTGCCTCTATTATTATGCAGCTATTGACGGCGGTGAGCCCGCAGCTAGAAGCCCTCAAGAAAGAGGGCGAAGCTGGCCGTCGTAAAATCAGTCAATATACCCGCTACGGCACTGTGCTGTTGGCGTTGGTTCAGGCCTTCGGTGTTTCCGCAGGTCTGGCCAGTCAGGGTATATCATTTGACGCATCTCCACTGTATTACTTGACTGCTGTTTCTACATTCGTTTGTGGTGCGGTATTCCTTATGTGGTTAGGTGAGCAAGTGACAGAGCGAGGTATCGGTAACGGTATCTCCTTGCTGATTTTTGCCGGTATCGTTGCAGGCTTGCCTGGTGCCATCGGTCAATCTTTTGAATCTGCCCGTCAAGGCGATACCAACATCATTTTGTTGTTGGCCATTGCATTGCTTGCAGTATTGATTGTTGCGTTTGTTGTTTTCGTTGAACGAGGCCAACGTCGCATCGCGATCAATTACGCTAAGCGTCAGCAGGGACGTAAAGTCTTTGCAGCTCAAAGCAGCCATTTACCATTAAAAATCAATATGGCAGGTGTGATTCCACCTATCTTTGCTTCTTCTATTCTTTTGTTTCCAGGTTCAATGGGACAATGGTTTGGTCGTACTGAAGGTATGGAATGGTTACAAGATGTGTCTTTGGCGCTTGCGCCTAGCCAGCCTTTGTACCTAATTTTGTTCTCTGCAGCGGTAATTTTCTTTTGTTATTTCTATACAGCCTTGATGTTTAACAGCAAGGATATATCGGAAAACCTTAAGAAGTCTGGAGCATTTATTCCAGGTATCCGTCCAGGTGTGCAAACCGCCCAGTATGTTGATGGTGTTTTAGGCCGTTTAACTTTGTTTGGCGCTTTATATATAACTGCTGTATCATTGCTGCCCCAATTCTTGGTGGTAGCGGCCGACGTGCCCTTCTACTTTGGTGGAACCTCATTACTGATTGTAGTGGTGGTAGTCATGGACTTTATGTCGCAAGTGCAATCTCATCTGATGTCTCATCAGTACGATAGCCTTATGAAAAAGTCTAACTTGAAAGGTATTGGCGGCGGTTTGGTACGCTAATAACTGGAGACTTTCGATGAAAGTACGCGCTTCAGTAAAGAAAATCTGCCGTAATTGCAAAGTTATTCGTCGCAATGGCAGTGTGCGTGTGATCTGTGAATCAGATCCTAAGCATAAACAACGTCAAGGTTAATCCTTAGAACGTTGCTATGGGGGATAGGCTTAATCGATCAGAGTGTTAATTCTGGTCGAGGATTGCTACAGTGCCTATCCAGATTAAAGCACTAACACGCTTAATGCGTGATGGGGTGAATAATGGCTCGTATAGCCGGTGTAAACATTCCTGACAACAAACATGCAGTCATCTCTTTGACTTATGTTTTCGGTGTCGGCTTGCCAACTGCAAAACTTATATGTAAAGCAGTGGGTATTGAAGAATCAACTAAAATCTCTGATCTTTCTAACGACCAGTTAGATGAGATCCGTGCCGAAGTTGGCAAATTTACGGTAGAAGGTGATCTACGTCGTGAAGTATCTATGAGCATCAAGCGATTGATGGATCTAGGTTGCTATCGCGGTATTCGTCACCGTCGCAGTTTGCCTCTACGTGGTCAGCGCACTAAGACAAACGCGCGTACCCGTAAGGGTCCACGTAAGCCAATTAAGCGCTAAGGCAGGGTTGATTTATGGCAAAGCCACAACGTAACGTTAAGAAGAAAATTAAAAAGACCGTCGTAGACGGCATGGCGCACATCCACGCGTCATTTAACAACACTATTGTAACTATTACTGATCGTCAGGGTAACGCGCTTTCTTGGGCAACTGCCGGTGGTTCTGGTTTCCGTGGTTCTCGTAAGAGTACTCCTTTCGCTGCACAGGTTGCTGCGGAACGCGCAGGTGAAGCTGCTAAAGAGTACGGCTTGAAGAACTTGGATGTTGAGGTCAAAGGCCCAGGTCCAGGTCGTGAATCAGCCGTACGTGCATTAAATGCATGTGGCTTTAAGATTGGCAATATTACCGATGTGACGCCTATTCCTCACAACGGTTGCCGTCCACCTAAGAAACGTCGCGTTTAAGGAGACAGAACTATGGCTCGTTATATTGGTCCTAAGTGTAAGCTGTCTCGTCGTGAAGGTACTGACCTTTTCTTGAAGAGCGGCGTTCGTGCACTAGACTCAAAGTGTAAAATTGAAACCAAACCAGGTATGCACGGCGCAGGTCGCGGTCGTTTATCTGATTACGGTTTACAGCTACGTGAAAAGCAAAAAGTTCGTCGTATTTACGGCATTCTTGAAAAGCAATTCCGTGGATACTATAAAGAAGCCGCTCGAGTTAAAGGCGCAACCGGTGAAAACCTTTTGCAACTTCTTGAAACTCGTTTGGACAACGTTGTTTATCGCATGGGCTTTGGCTCAACTCGCGCTGAATCACGTCAGTTGGTTTCTCACAAAGCAATCGCAGTTAACGGTAAAGTCGTTAACATCGCTTCTTATCAAATTAAGAGCGGTGATGTGGTAGCTATTCGTGAAAAAGCAAAAGCTCAACTACGTATTAAAGGTGCACTAGAACTTGCATCTCAACGTGGTGATCTTGCTTGGATCGATGTAGATTCCAAGAAAATGGAAGGTACGTTCAAAGCAGTTCCTGAGCGTTCTGAGTTATCAGCGGAAATCAACGAGCAGTTGATTGTCGAATTGTACTCTAAGTAATAACGGAGCAGGGGCAGCTATGCAGCGTTCAGTAAATGAATTTCTAACACCACGCCATATACAAGTAGAGCAAATCAGCAATACTCAGGCGAAAGTAACTCTAGAGCCTCTAGAGCGTGGCTTTGGCCACACTTTAGGTGCTGCATTGCGTCGTATTCTGCTTTCTTCTATGCCTGGCGCCGCCATCGTAGAAGTTGAAATCGAAGGTGTTCTTCACGAATACAGCACCATTGAAGGTATCCAGGAAGACGTAATTGAAATCCTGCTTAACTTGAAAGGCGTTGCCGTGCGTTTGCACGAGCGTGAAGAAGCTTATTTGACTCTACACAAGTCTGGTGCTGGTCAGGTGACTGCCGGTGATATTCAGTTGGATCATGGCGTAGATTTAGCCAATCCAGAACACGTTATCGCCAATTTGGCTGATAAAGGTGAGCTGAAGATGACCATTAAGGTCGCGGCAGGTCGTGGTTACGAAACGGTTGAGTCTCGTAATCAAAACCAAGAAGAGACTAAAGCAATTGGCAAATTGCAGTTAGATGCGACATACAGCCCTGTTAAGCGTGTAGCTTACGGTGTTGAGAATGCTCGTGTTGAACAGCGTACTGATTTAGATAAATTGGTCATTGATCTTGAAACCAACGGCACCATTGAAGCAGAAGAAGCGATTCGTCGTTCAGCTACAATTTTGCAACAGCAGCTAGCTGTATTTGTTGACCTTCAGAACGATGCCGAACCTGAGCAGGAAGAAATTGAAGACGAAATTGATCCAATTTTACTTCGCCCTGTTGATGATCTAGAGCTGACTGTACGTTCTGCGAACTGCTTGAAAGCAGAAAACATTTACTACATCGGTGATCTAATTCAGCGCACCGAAGTTGAACTGCTGAAAACCCCTAACTTGGGTAAGAAGTCTCTAACTGAAATTAAAGACGTCTTGGCTTCTCGCGGTTTGTCGCTAGGTATGCACCTTGAAAACTGGCCACCAGCTAGTTTGAAAAAAGATGACAAAGCGCTTGCCTAAGGCAGGTTTGAGGTAAGGAATTAAAAAATGCGCCATCGTAAAAGTGGTCGTCACTTTAACCGAACCAGTTCGCATCGTCAGGCTATGTTTAAGAACATGGCTGTGTCTTTGTTTGAACATGAGATCATCAAAACTACTTTGCCAAAAGCAAAAGAGTTGCGTCGTGTTGCAGAGCCGTTGATTACATTAGCAAAAGAAGATTCTGTTGCTAATCGTCGTCTTGCGTTCTCACGTACTCGCTCTAAAGAAGCGGTAGGTAAGCTGTTTAACGAACTTGGTCCTCGTTACCAAGAACGTACAGGCGGTTACTTGCGTATTCTTAAGTGCGGTTTCCGTGCAGGCGATAACGCTCCAATGGCTTACGTAGAATTGGTAGATCGTCCGGTAGCTGAAGAAGTTGTAGAAGAATCTGAAGATTAATCTGCGCTTTTAAAGCTCATCCCGTAAGGGATATAAAAAGGCACCCTCGGGTGCCTTTTTTATTGGGTGTTTAATAAATACTAGAAAATTAAGTAGTAGAAATAAAGTATGACTGATAAAAATTTAGAGATTAAAGCGTTAACGATAACGGGTTACTTAGAAGGGGTTTCTTTTATATTACTATTGGGTTTGGCTATGCCGTTGAGGCACTATCTGCAAATAAACGAGCCAGTAAGATATATCGGCATGGCACATGGCGTGTTGTTTATTGGTTATCTGGTTGTGTTGCTTTCCACGGCTTCTAGAATAAAGTTGCCGTTATGGGCTATGCCTGGAGGCGTGATATCGGCATTGTTGCCATTTGGACCTTTCGTTTTTGACCGCATGCTTAAAAAATCCATAGCCATGCGATCAAATGGTAAAGCCTAGTGTTAGCGTTTTAAGTATTCATCATACTTTTCAATATAATCGTCCATGTTGGCAATTAACATGGATCGATACTGTTCAGTAAAGTATTCAATAGCTTCCACTTTGTTTCTGTCAGCCTCGGCTTTATCATCTGCTGAAGAAGCAACGATGTAGGCATTAAAGCGTGCCGCTGCATATAACAGGCTGGCACTGACCTTTCCTAGGTCGTGCTCTTTAGTTAAATCGTTTGCTACATTAATGAAGGCGTCCGTACGCTTAAAAAAATCTTTATCCAACTGTTCTATTTTCTTTTCTTCAGCCATTATTCTCACCAGTTTGAGTTTATTGGGTATTTGGTTATTTCTTGTCATTAATATAAACAAGAATTTAATTCAGTTTGAGCTTAAAGCATTTTTTTCAGGAAGTGGGCAGTATGGCTGCCTTTCACTTTTGCTACTTGTTCAGGTGTTCCTTCGGCGATTATATTGCCGCCCCCTGAGCCTCCTTCAGGGCCCAAATCGACTACCCAGTCAGCCGTTTTAATCACATCTAAATTATGCTCAATAACAACAATGGTATTTCCGTGATCTCTCAATCGGTGTAATACATTGAGTAACTGTTGAATGTCGTGAAAGTGAAGGCCTGTAGTGGGTTCATCTAATATGTATAGTGTTTGGCCTGTGTCGCGTTTACTTAGTTCTTTGGCAAGTTTAACTCGCTGCGCTTCACCGCCTGATAAGGTGGTGGCATTCTGTCCAAGTCGAACATAGCTTAAGCCTACATCCATTAAAGTTTGCAGCTTTCTAGATAATGCTGGAATTGCCGCAAAATAATCCATGGCATCCTCAACGGTCATGTCGAGCACTTCGTGAATATTTTTTCCCTTGTAGCGAATATCTAGGGTTTCACGGCTGTCTCTTATACACATCTCCGAGCCCACGAGACTCCTGAGCATCTCG
>OLHJ01000211.1_pt1 | contig 21261 bp, 20 predicted proteins | sample 1609491 | NCBI WGS metagenome assembly OLHJ01 (sample SAMN05416861, study PRJEB24817) | seawater metagenome | isolation source: Sea water | place: Canada:Atlantic | collected 2013-11
TCTACACAGAGTAGATCGTCGGCAGCGTCAGATGTGTATAAGAGACAGGTTGCATTCCATTCGTTTCCGTCTTTGTAAAACCAATACGGCTAGCCGTTTTTTCGTTTAAGAAATAACTGGTTCCTGAAATTTTTTCTATGTGTAGGTTTTGATTTTCTAACTCCTCAATAAGGTGTAGAAGCCCTATTAAAAACTGTTGAAATATAAACTGAGTACGTTGTCTACCTGTTTCGTTAAAGTGTAATACAAAGAGGTAATCAAATAAAGTTCCTCCATGAATTGAAATTTTATTATTCTTTGGTTTTTCTCCTAAAAAAAGAAGGGAGTAATACACCAATCCACCCGTTTTTTGTAATCCAGGGACATCAATAAAGGGTGCTAGGAGTGTGAGGTATATTGAAAACCCAAGAATTCCCAAAAAGTAGAAATGGGTGAAGTAGGAGAGAAGTCCCAGTATTACAATTACCCCAATACTGATTAGAAACAATTTTGCGAAAAAGACCCGTTTTTCTCTTTTCGTTTTAGAATAAAAACTATGTCCAGTAAGGATATTTGCCAAATCCGATGTTTAATTATTGCTTAATGAATTTTTGTACTTCGTGGCGGTTATTTCCATATAAGTGTAACACATAGCTACCCGATGCTAATTGGTTTACAGAAATTTCCTTTGTTGTTTTTCCAAAATGAACCAAACGCCCCTGCAGATCAAAAACCTTAAAATCCCATGGTTCTAATCCACTTTCTTTAATGGTTATATCCTCATGCACAAGCGTGGGGTAAATGATGATTTCTTTCTCCATTTCTGTACTGGAAACGGAAACAATACGACTAGCCTCTTTAACCGCTGCCCATGCGTGTACCTTTCCAAAGCCCCATTGGGTACTTCCGTTTGGCGGAATAACTCCCGTTTTATTATCAGATCTGGCCGTTGTTTTAAGAATATGTTTGATTTGAGAAGGGGTTAAATCTGGATTTGCTTCTAACATCAAAGCTACAACTCCAGTTGTAGCAGGAGCAGACATAGAGGTACCTGAAAATTTGGCAAACTCATACGTGCGACCATTAAAAGTGGTGGTGGAAGTAGCCGTATGTGTTTCTGTGGTATATGATGAAATAGAAGATTCTACCGATACTCCAGGAGCCGAGATATCTGGTTTTATTCTTTCATCAACGGTAGGTCCAATACTACTAAAATTGGCAATAGCTCCCGGAAATACCGTCCCGTTTGGAATACGTGTTTCGCTTTTATGAGCGGCTACTGAAATAACATCATTTGCACAAGCGGGTTCCCCAATTCCATATAAATTATCACCTCCAATTCCTTGCGATCCGAAAGGTGTGAAATCCATTCCCCAATTCCCAGCCCCATTGCTCAGTTCTGTTACATTATAGTAATGAACAGTACCCTCATTTGCATACGATCGAAGAACGATAATGAAATGGCCATGCGTGTTTTTAATTCGCAATCGCATATGAGGCACTTGATTTTGAGGATGGGCACTTTCGGTACTCAAATTGTAGTAAATAGTATCTGTTCCAATAACTAGAATCGTATCCATATAATTGGGGGTGTTATCCGTTTCATGAGGTGGGCTTGAAGCCACTTTCACTCCGTTCTCATAGACTTCAAAAAAGGATCCGAAATGCTTGTTTTCTTCTCCCCACATAGAAATGCTTTGTCCCCACATACTTGGATGAGCAGAGTACGGATAGAAGTTAACACGCGTTAATAATGAATCTTGATTAAAAGTTTTCTTTATATGAAAGTCATCATTTCCATTATTACCCCCAGAGGTAACTATGGTCACGCCAGATTTGGCAAAGGCATCAAACGCTTGACTACTTAATGATGTTCCATCTAAAGGTCCTAAATGATATAATCCCCAACTCATATTGACCACTAAGGGCATTCCTGCCTCGTCCGCTTTTTCCTTCATCCAACTTACCGCATCAATAACAGAAGCCATGTCTAAATGAATGGCCGCAAAAAGAAGGTTAGATTCAAATGCAACACCTTTTAGTCCAATACCTGCGCCTCCACCTGCGGCAATTCCGGCCACATGACTTCCATGGGTCGCATAATCATAATAAGTACAAGCCGTATCCGATTGGGCGACTAATAATTCCGTTTCGCCCACGTATTCTGTACCATAGGTCATTCCAGAAGGTGCGGGACCCGAAGTTTTAAATTGATCCCAAGCAGCTAATATTCGTGTACCTGTTAAAGCAGTGTCATAAAACATAGGGTGACTGTAATCAAAGCCCCAATCGGTGACACCAATTATGACGTTCTTTCCAGTATAGGAATTGGGTAAGTTTATGCCACTATAAACTGAATCAGCACGTAAATCCAATACGGCATCCTTTACCTTGGGTTGAATTTGGGGAGCCACTTCCAAGTAACTAATATTTTGGAAATTATGGATTTGAGTAATTTGCTCTGTAGGAATTTTTAAGGTAATAATTTCTCCAATTTGAGAGCCCATAATGCACGCGGTGGGCAAATCATTGGGAGAAAAACTCGGATTTACTTTCGCAATAACCGAAATGTAGTTGGTTCCATTTATTTTATGAAAACGAGCATCTGCTTTTGAAATGTTTTTGGTAGCAGATTCCCATTGAATTTTATTCAAATAAACCTGGTCACTCTTAGATATTTTGACTTGTGCCGACATCAGGACTGGTAGCGCAAAAAGCACGAATAGTAATTGTAATTTCATAATGGGGGAATTGAAGATGCAATTTATTAATATTTTGTTAGATGTACAGGCATTTTTATCCAAGGGTATTCCTTTTTTCAATAAACTTTTTATTTTTATGACGCCTAAAATGCTATGAATGGAAAAGGAAGTTTGCGTAATTACTGGATGTAACTCGGGTATTGGTAAAGTGCTAGCCACTTCCATGGCTCGTCAAGGTTACGAAGTAGTCATGTTGGTACGAGACTCAGAAAAGTCGGTAAAGGCATTCGAAGAAATTATTCGAGAATCTAAATCACACGTAGTACGCCTAGAATATGTGGATTTAAGTTCCTTAAAATCCATAAATGAAGCGGTGAAAAGGATTACTGAGCGCTATAATAGAATTGATGTATTAATTAATAATGCGGGTATATTTAATCGAAAATTAGAACGTTCAGTAGATGGTTTAGAGTTGACACTTGCCATAAATTATTTTGCGGTATATGCGCTTACAAATGGTTTAATGCCATTAATCAAAAGAACCCATAATGCACGTATCGTAAACCTAGGTTCAAAAGTTCAGAAATATGGTAAAGTCCTAACAGATACGCATTTTGAAACCGTAAAATATAATGGGATGCATGCCTATGCTAATTCTAAACTATTAGTTCTTCATTTTACCTGGTTATTGGCAGACAAACTTCAGAATACTTCGGTTACCGTTAATTGTGTCCATCCAGGGGCTATTAACTCTGGTATTTTTCGGGATTACCCAAAATGGATACAGATTATTCTGGGGTTATTTTTAGATACTGCCGAAGATGGAGCAGAGAGCCCTTTAATGTTAGCCACCTCGTCTAAAATTCATGGAGTATCCGGTAAGTACTTTGATAAAAATCAGGTTAATATAGAAGCTACAGCACGATTTTTGAAAACTAATTCTCAAGAAATTTGGGATCAAACACAGCGAATTCTTAATCGCATTCGGTTGTAAACATAGTATCAGAGAAAAATTACGTTTCCCCCCCTCCATTTAAGTCATGCCCACCGTATCGTGTTTTTTAGAATTTAGGGCTAATTATAGGTATATCAGTATTTAATGTGTTTTTGTTGAGTGAAAACAGAATATTAAACATCTATTTAAGTGATAAAAGTCACAATAATAATTTTATATTTGATACTAGTGATTGTCATGGTTTTGTAAATTTGAACAGTAATATTTACATTAAAAGTAACACTATGCTAGTAAAAAATACAATGAAATGGTTGGGCCTAGGTTTGATTCAGTTAGCCTTAATTAATCCAACATCGGCAAATGAGCCTGCCGAAGGAGTCAACGAAACTAAAAAAGATACCGGAGTTTTCACCGTGGGTGCTCAAATCCGCCCAAGGTTTGAATACCGTCATGGATTTAAAGAGCCTTTAGCAGATGGATTAAAACCGGCAGCTTTTGTAGAACAGCGCACGCGATTATGGTTTGATTATAAAAACTCCAAATTTCATATGCATGTAAATGTGCAAGATGTGCGTATGTGGGGTAGTACTGGACAGATTTACAAAACAGACCCTTCTATGTTTAATGTGTATGAAGCTTTTGGGGAGTATTATATAAACCATAATTGGTCTATGAAAGTAGGTCGTCAGGCATTAGATTATGATAATGCACGTTTCTTTGGAAACTTAGATTGGGCACAACAAGGTCGTAGCCATGATGCGTTCTTATTAAGGTATAATAATAAGGCGGCAAAGTTTAAAGCAGATGCGGGAATCTCTTTTAACCAAGCTCAGAATGAACCTTCCTATTTAAATTACCAACCATATTTAGGATCAAATGGTCAACCTATGGGGAATTACAAAATGATGTATTTCTTATGGGCAAATAAGGCTTGGGATAAAATGGACGTTTCTTTTGTGTTTAATAATGATGGTAGAGAAAAAGGTTTTGATACGACTATTGTAAATCGTCAAACTCTGGGCTTAATTCCGACCTACAAATCGGGTAAATGGAAATTTGCTTTGGAAGCGTATTACCAAATGGGAGAAACAGCAGGTGCTGCAGAAGAAAACAATAAAGTAAGCGCCTATTTTGTGGCGTTTAATGCTACTTATAAAACAAAACTTACGCCAATTACTATTGGAGCTGATTTTGCTTCTGGTAATGCACATGATGCAGATGCGAATACCGAGAATGGATGGAATCCTCTCTACGGAACAAACCATAAGTTTTACGGGTTTATGGATTACTTCTATGTAGGAAATGCCCACGGACAAAACAATGGTTCTACCGGGTTAATTGATATTTATGGAAAAACGAATTTCCAATTAGGTCAAAGTAAAAAGCACTTCTTATTAGCGCATTTACATTATTTCATGTCGCCTGTAGAATTGTTAGATTTAACTTCTATTGACCCAGATGCAACAGTAAGTTCTGGTTTAGGTACCGAAATCGATTTAGTATACAAGTTTGTAATTTCTAAAGGGGTTGTAGCTAACATAGGTTATTCTCAAATGTTCGCAACTGATTCTATGAAACAAATTAAGAATCAAGCAAATGTTATTAACGGATATACTGAAACTGGAATGAATAACTGGATGTGGGCGCAAGTTAACTTCAGTACTGAATTCTTTAAATTCAAAAAATAAGATTGAATTATGGGCTTTATTTCTAATTTAAAACCGCCACAAAAATGGCAAACTTGGGTGATCATTCTCTCGGGTACCGTTATTGGCTTGGGTCTTTTTATTTTACAAGAATCAAAAGCCATTTCCTACCTTTCTGATGATCCCAAAACGTGTATTAACTGTCATGTAATGACACCAGAGTATATTACTTGGGAACATAGTTCACATGGTAAAGTAACCAATTGCAACGATTGCCACGTTCCTCACGATAATGTGTTTAGAAAGTATGCTTTCAAGGCGAAAGACGGTTTGTATCACGCAACCATCTTTACGTTACATGCGGAGCCAGAGGTGATTGTAATGCATGAGCCGGGTCAAAAAGTGGTGAAAGAAAATTGTATTCGATGCCACCAAAATCAAGTAACTGATGCCAAAGCATCTTCTTGGATAGAAGGACATGATGCAAGTAGATTAGAACGTCAATGTTGGGAATGTCATAAAGAAGTTCCTCACGGACGTGTGAAAAGTCTCTCTTCGGTAGGTTACCAGGTGGAGCCATTAACAGAAAAACAAAATACAGAATCCATAGTTCCCACTTGGATGAAAGAACAATTAGACCTAAACAATAAGTAAAAAGTAAAATTATGAGTACTAAAACCAGAAATTGGACACTCCTTATCGTTACCATAGTGGTAGTATTCCTTTTAGGGATGTTAGCGAGTAACATTACCAATCGTAAGGCGGAAGCGCGATTTGCGTATATGCCGAAAATTGAAATTGATGAAAACGAAGCAGATAATGCAGTTTGGGGAGAGTATTTCCCTCGTGAGTATCAATCTTTCATGCAAACATTAGATACTTCTTTTGCTTCTTACAACAGTAAAAATGGACATAAAGACATGCTAGAGGATTCTCCTCGTTTAGTGGTTCTTTGGGCAGGTTACGGTTTTGCAAAAGACTATAACGCCCCTATTGGTCACGGATATGCCATTACAGATATTCAAAATACTTTAAGAACAGGAGGTCCTACTGGTCCAGGTACGGGACCAATGCCAGCTACATGTTGGACATGTAAAAGTCCGGATGTGCCTCGTTTAATGAATGAAATGGGTATTGAAGAATTTTACAAAGGGAAATGGGCAGATAAGGGGCCGGAAGTAACCAATGCTATTGGTTGTGCTGATTGTCATGATTCTAAAACCATGGGATTACGTATTTCAAGACCGGCTTTGGCTGAAGGATTTGCGGCAATGGGGAAAGATATCTCTGAAGCCTCGCATAACGAAATGCGTTCTTTAGTATGTGCACAGTGTCACGTGGAGTATTACTTTGATAAAAAGATTGAAGGTAAAGAGGGTGTTCCTTATTTGAAATTTCCATGGAAAAACGGAATGGGCGTAGATGATATGGAAGCCTATTACGATGCCATTGAGTTTTCTGATTGGACGCATGCTATTTCAAAAGCACCTATGTTGAAAGCACAGCACCCGGGCTATGAAATGTTTACTGAAAGTGTGCATGCTAAACGTGGCGTTTCTTGTGCCGATTGTCATATGCCTTATAAAACAGAAGGTGGACAAAAATTTACAGATCACCACATTCAGTCTCCTTTAGCAAATCCAGCTAATTCATGTCAAGTTTGTCACCGTGAAGAAACCAAGTCTTTGATTTCGGATGTAACGGAAAGACAAATGAAAAACAAAGCGGAAGCCATTGAATTAGAAAAGATTTTAGTTCATGCACACGTTGAAGCGGGTAAAGCTTGGGAATTAGGTGCTACTGAAGAGCAAATGAAACCAATCTTAATGGATATCCGTCACGCACAATGGCGTTGGGATTATGCTGTGGCTTCTCACGGAGCTACTTTCCACGCTCCATTAGAAGTGAGTAGAATTATGACTTCGGGTACAAGAAAAGCACAAGAAGCAAGATTAAAGTTGGCTCGTTTATTAGCAGAATTGGGGCATAACTCACCAATTCCTTATCCAAATATTGAAACTAAGGCGTTAGCTCAAGAGTACATCGGTTTAGATATGGAAAAATTAGAGGCAGAAAAAGAGGCATTCAAAAAAGACATTCTTCCTACTTGGATGAAAGAGTCAAAAGAATAACCTTTACTCAAAATATTATTACATTGGAAATGGTGCTCTCGGGCACCATTTCATTTTTATCAGAAAATGAAAAAACTTTTTGATCTATTAAGCTCTAACAAATTGTCGTTAGCGCTTTTGTTTGTTTTTGGGGTAGCCTGCGCCAAGGGTACGTTTATGGAAAATGACTTTGGTACTCCTGCTGTAAGAGCCGTTATTTATGATGCTTGGTGGTTTGAGGCTATAATGGGGGGCTTGGCCGTTAATTTCTTATTAAACATACCTAAATACCGACTGTTTAGAAAAGAAAAAAGATCACTGTTGTTTTTTCATTTGGGATTTGTAGTGGTGCTTATTGGAGCATTTGTGAGCAGATATACTGGATTTGAAGGCGTGGTGAATATTCGTGAAGGGCATGCCACCAAAACCATGAAAACCAATAAAAGCTATTTGACTTTTGAGGTAGAGGAAAAGTCTAGAGTAGAACCAATTGCACCCACCGTATTAACCCCTCCAGATTTCAGTTATGATTTAGATGAGGTAACTGTAGAAAGCGTGGAGTACATTCCTTACGCAGAACGTAACATTGTTCCTGGTGATGGATTTATTCTCACTGTGGTGGTAGCGGAGGAAAATCAGCGAGCCACGTATTTCATGGAGAATGGTCAAGTCATTGAAACGCCATACGGAATGATTGGTTTTAATTCTAAAGAAGATTGCGATGTGCAGTTATCCCGTACCCAAGAAAAACTGTTTATTCAAACTACTTCTCCAGCCGAATTAATGGAAATGGCCACCCAAACTTCCAGCAGTTTTGCTGCGGATACCTTGGTGCCATTGAAGCTTGCTTCTTTATACCGAGTAGGGGCCATTAGTTTTGTAGTGAAAAGTCAACATCCAGACTCAGAGATTGGTTACGTTTCTACCACCGATAAAAAATTGCAAAAGACCTTACCTAACAAGGTGGTCATGAATGTGAAATCGGGAGAGGAAAGTAAAAAAGTGACCCTGAGTTACCGACCTACAGAAACTGCTGGTTCGGACGTGTTTACCATGAAGGGAAAAAAGGTACGCGTGGCTATTGGTCCTGAAATTGTTCCTTTAGGATTTAAACTTTTCTTAAAAGATTTTGAGTTGGTACGTTACCCAGGTTCAACTAGTCCATCCGAGTATTCTAGTTATTTAGATGTTATTGATGGCGAAACCACTTTTCCGTATACCATTTACATGAATAACGTACTGGATCACGGTGGATTTCGATTTTTCCAGGCTTCTTATGATACCGATGAATTGGGAACCGTTTTAAGTGTAAACCACGACTGGTGGGGGACACAAATAACTTATTTGGGGTATTTTTTACTGACCTTGGGAATGATTTGGAGTTTGTTTACAAAAAACAGCCGTTTCCGATTTATTAGTAAATCGCTGGCTAAAGTGAAGCAAAAACGCATGGCAACCATGGCTTTGGTTTTGCTTTCATTTTCATCCTTAGCTCAGTCTACATTAGAGTTTGAAAAGGTAGCTGGGGTTTTCCCTAAAGAAATAGGAGCAGAGTTTGGAGGATTATTGCTCCAGGACATGGATGGGCGTATTAAACCGGTAAATACATTAGCTTCAGAATTAACGCGAAAAATTACAGGAAGTACCAAATTCAATCTCCAATACGATTCGGTAAAAGCAACCCTTGATGCCAATCAATTGTTTTTAGCCATTCATGCTAAACCGCAGTTCTGGGCATTTGCCCCGGTAATTAAAGTAGACGAAACCAAGGGGAAACTCATTTTAGAAAAACTGGGTAAAGAGGGGAGTAGTTACGTTTCCTTAAAAGATTTTTTTACCGAAGAAGGGGAATACGTGCTGCAAGAAATGGTAGATGAATCATACAATACCAAGCCAGATCAACGCTCTAAACATATGGAAGAGGTGATTAAGGTAGATGAGCGATTCAATATCTTGTACCAAGCTTTAACCGATTCCTACATGAAGATGTTTCCAAAACCAAAAGACTTAGATCATGCGTGGTACACGGATAAATCGGTATTGCTAGGCGTTGGGCCAGAAGATTCTGCGTTTGTACGAAATATCCTGGTCATGATTTACACCGCTAGCGATTCGGCACGGTTAACGGGCGACTTCACAACTGCTTTTGAGAACATCTCTTACATTAAAAAGTACCAACAGCATTATGCGGCTGAGATTGTGCCAAATACCACTCAGATAAACGCGGAATTGTGGTATAACAAATTGAAAGTGTTCTTTCATTTATTTTATAGTTACTGGATGGTAGGATTGGTATTGTTGATTTTGGCAATTACCAAATTATTTAATCAATCTACGGCCATTGCGAAAACCCAAAAGGTGTTGTTTTACGTAACGTTGCTGCTATTTCTTTTACAATCAGCCAACATGATAGTGCGTTGGTATGCGGGTGGGTATCCTCCATGGAGTAACGGCTATGAAATGACAATTCTGGTTTCTTGGACCACTATTTTATTTGGATTGTTTTTCCATAAAAAAACAGATTTCATCCTACCCTTAGCCACTTTATTTACGGGAACGCTTCTTTTCGTGGCGTTTTTAGATTGGTTAAATCCAGAGATCACGAATTTAGTACCGGTCTTAAAATCGTATTGGTTAAAAATACACGTAGCTATAATTGTGGGGAGTTACGCACCATTGGCGTTATCCGCCTTACTTGGATTCACTTCTTTGTGGTTAATGATATTTTCAAATAAACCCAAAGACAGCGTGAAACTGGCCATTAAGGAAATAACGTTTTTGAACGAAATGTCCATGACTATTGGTATTTACATGTTAACCATTGGCACCTTTCTAGGCGGAGTTTGGGCCAACGAAAGTTGGGGCCGTTATTGGGGTTGGGACCCTAAAGAAACTTGGGCGCTGATATCAATTTTGGCATTTGCTATTGTGTTGCATTTACGCTTAATTCCAGTAATAAAACCATTTAGATATTGGTTTAATGCGGCTAGCGTGGTGGCTTTCTTTAGTATTATAATGACTTCATTTGGCGTAAATTATTACCTATCCGGATTGCATTCTTATGCTCAGGGAGATCCATTACCTATTCCAACTTGGGCATATGTGTTGGTGAGTGTAGTAGCACTTACTATTGGATTATCTTACCGGAATAGAGCAAAGAATTAGAGAAGATTTACGAAATCAAAAAAGGGGCAACGAATACATCGTTGCCCCTTTTTTTGTGTGTGTGGAGATGATTAAATTAATCTTGTTTTTTCCAAGTGTAGTAAGAAATTGCTCCTAAAATTAACCCTACTAATGCCGCATAAAACTCTTCATCTACAATATTCACATGCGCACCAATGGCCAGTAATAAGTTAAATGTAAAACCTGCATACGCCCATTCCTTCAGTGTTTTAGATTTTTCTGTCCAGATAGCTACTAATCCTAAAAGCTTGGCAATGGCTAGTGGGTAAATGATCCATGTAGGGAAACCTCAAGCGGTAAATTTTTCGAATACCATATCATTTTGAGCGAAATACATAACGGAGCTAAAGGCCATTAATAAGGAAAATATTCCGGTTGAAATTCTTTTTACAAGTAAGTTTTTGTTGTTCATAGTTGTTGTTTTGATTGTTCTTAATAGTTGTATTTAATATTTACCATGGTAAATATTTGGGTAAATTTTTTTAACCTCTAAGTTTGTCTAAAATTCGAGAAAGCTCACGCGCTTCCTCATTTGTAATATTGTGTAGAAAATCCATGGGTTTTAACACTTGGGGATCATCTAGGGGAGCGATATACTTTAATCCTTTTTCCGATATTTTTAAATATACTTGTCGTCTATCTGTGTCATGGCGCTCTCTTAAAATAAACCCTTTCTGTACTAGTTTATCGCACAAACGAGTGGTGTTTGGTGATTTTTCAACCATTCTATTTCTTACCTCATGCATATTTAACCAATCCTTTGCACCTCTTAAAATGCGTAAAATGTTGAATTGCGGATTAGTGAGTCCATATGGCTTTATGATGGATTCCATCTGTGTTTTTATCCAGGCCCCTGTAAACACAATGTTGCTCATGGCACGATGTGTGTCGTGCGGGAATTTTGTGTTCATTTCTTTTTCCATACTCGCCATGAGTGCAAATGTATATTAATTTAATTACCATGGTAAATAAATATAATTATTTTTTATTTACATTTGAATTATGCGCAATGAACGACCTATAGTTACCGATTCCTTAACCCAATTAAACGAACCTAAAAAGGCATTAGATTTATTTGAATTAGAAAAGGAATATTTACCTCAACGCAAGGCAGGTAAAGACTTTTCAGACATAAGGAAAGAATTAAAAAGTAGGGGGGTAGATGCCCAAGGAATCCGGATTTTGTTTGATTCTATTGAACGGCAATTAATTACCGATAAATTAGAAAAACAGGCCAAACAAAAAAACTTAGCGCTACAATATGGGGGCTTGGTTTTTATGGTATTAGGCGGATTAGTGTCCCTCTTATCCTTTTTAGGTATCATTGGAATTCAAGGTTCGTACGTTATTGCCTACGGACCATTTTTTGGCGGTGCATCTATGATGGCTGTTGCCCGAAGCCAAAGAAAAATGAAGTTTAGACGTTTAAACGATTAAGGATTCCTCGGAATAAAACGCAACATATCAATCGTGTCATTCAACCCGGCATTTAACTCTAAACGGGTAGGGGTAATTTTAAACCTATGCGTAGCCAATAATTGATTCGAAATAATATCATGCCATTCGTCCGTTCCTGGAGGACATGGGGCTCCCGTTACATTTAAAACCGAAAAAAAAAAAATTTCTCCCGAATCGTTCGCATGGTAAATTCCATGAATTAGATTGCAACCCGTATAGCCAACAAAAGTACTATCTGAACTAAATTCTAGATACTTCACGTAATTATCTTGAGGAGGAATATTTTCTATACCATTGAAATTATGATGTTCTAAAACCCAAGTTTGATCCACTAAATCAGAAATCTTGGTAGAAATAGCAGGAGAAATAGCTTCGGGCCTTTCTTTCTGGCAACTAGCTAACACCAATAAGATCAAGCCAAAACCTGCAATGAAATATTTCATAGGTATGCGTCTCATGATTTTATTAACGTTTATTTTTATAGAATCGTTAGTTGAGTGGAACACTATTTGCGAACAATCTACAAATAAAAAGCCAAAGTTATGAAAAAGCATTCTATTCTCATTTTGTTATTAGCCTTCTTTATGGCGGCAGCTGTGCCTAAAAGACGTTTGCAATCTCCATCTTATTATGCACAAAAGAACAACAAATTTGCCTTTGACTTATATCAAAAAGTTACTCAGAAAACCCATGGTAACATTTTTTTCAGCCCGTATAGTATTTCGGCAGCATTGACTATGACCTATGCAGGTGCCGATGGTGGTACCGCAGATGAAATGGCTAAAACTATGCATTTTGATGTGAATGAGCCTTATTTTCATTATGGCTATGGAGCCTACTCCAAAAAGGTATCAGATAATGCAGCAGATAATGTGGAGTTGACTATTGCCAATCAGTTGTGGGGGGAGAAGAATTACGGCCTACAAGATGATTTTGTAAGTATTAACAAACAGGCTTATCAGGCGGATTTTAAGCTTGTTGATTTCGTGGGGCAGCCGGATAAGGAGCGCTTGGTTATTAATAAATGGATAGCTGATCAAACCAATGATCGCATTAAAGATTTGCTGGGTGAAGGTAGCATTACAACCGACACACGGCTGGTGTTAACCAATGCTATTTATTTTAAGGGAGATTGGCTAAGTGAATTTGAAGAAAGACAAACCCGTGAACGTGAATTTAATGTTAGCGTAACCAAAAAAATAGAAACTCCGTTCATGCATTCTTCTTCTTCTTTAGCCTATTGGGAAAATAAGGACATGCAGATGGTCATGCTTCCGTACAAAGGAGAAAAACAAAGTATGGTGGTGGTTCTCCCCAAAGATCCGGCTAATATGCCGTTAATTGAACAACAAATGGCAAATTCGCAGATGACCAAGGCGATTACAGCTAAGAAAACTCCGGTGAATTTAGCTATTCCCAAGTTCAAGTTTAGTGTAAACCTTGGAGTAAAAAAATACTTGCAAACTATGGGTATGAAAGAAGCCTTTACACCAGGTGCAAATTTTTCTAAAATGACACCCTCTAACGATTTATGGATTTCGGACGTGGTGCATAAAGCTTTTATTGAGATTGATGAAAAAGGTTCTGAAGCAGCTGCAGCTACTGCTGTAATTATGACCGTTGAAAGTACTATGCCTGATGATGTGGAGATACCTAAAGAGTTTACGGCCGATCATCCGTTTTTGATTTACATTGTTGATAATGAAACGCGCGCCATTTTGTTTATGGGTAGGGTGGCTAAACCGGAGTTGTAATTTCTAGTTCGTTTTCTGTTTTCAAAACCATGCTAAAACTATCTTAGCGCCATGCATCCTATTTTTATTTTGGTTAATGTGGCCTTTGTGGCTTTCCTGGTTTGGAGTTTGAATCGTAAGCGTAAATCTAAATGGAAATTGCCCGCTAATCACTTTCCTAAAGAACAACGCGTTATTCTGGCTCAAGAGGTAGCTTTTTACAACGGTTTAGAAGCGCAAGAAAAGAAACAGTTTGAGTTTAAGGTATCCGAATTCTTACTAAACGTTCGTATTACTGGAATTCAAACCCAGGTAACGCTTCCTGATAAATTACTGGTGGCATCCAGTGCCATTATTCCCATTTTTGCCTTTCCAAAGTGGCAATACACCAATATTCAAGAAGTTTTAATTTACCCAGACAGTTTTAATGCTGAGTTTCGGTTTGAAGGCCCCAATCGTTCCATTTTAGGAATGGTAGGAACCGGATATATGGAAGGAAAAATGATTCTTTCTAAATCCGCTTTGCGACACGGGTTTGAAAATGAAAGCGATAAAAAGAACACCGCTATTCATGAGTTTGTGCATCTTATTGACAAGGCTGATGGATTAGTGGATGGCGTTCCTAGAGCCTTGTTAGAAAAGCAATATGCCATTCCATGGGTAGATTTAATGCAAAAGAAAATTGAAGAAATCTACGAGAAAAGCTCCGATATCAATCCCTATGGAGCCACTAATAAAGCAGAGTTTTTTTCGGTAACTAGCGAATACTTTTTTGAATGCCCTAAATTGTTAGAGCGCAAACACCCCGAGTTGTATGCCGCTTTAGAAAAGATCTTTAATCAAGACATGTTAACCCATGAACTCAGCACACCCAATGCACGTATTAGCCGAAACAGTAGGTGTCCATGCGGAAGCAAGAAAAAGTTTAAAATCTGTTGTGGTGAAGAACATTACTTTAAAAAAACTTAGTAAGGGGTGTTTCTGTCCGTTTTTACTTTCTACTAGTAGGCATAAATATGTACATTTATGTCTGCTTCTTTACCTACCAGAAAGCTCAAGAATTCCATTTTAATACACAAGATGTTCAAGTTGTTTCTTGTCACAAGCTTCGATTTTATCTTAACCAATTAGTTATACTAAAACATTACCGGCTTATAGGAAAAGTAGATACTGAAATAATATAATGTTTAATTTTTTGAAAATGAATCGGAACACAGTCGAACAAATGCCAAGGGATATTTTGAAAAAAAAATGAAACTGACTTTGGAAACGAGAAATACCATGTTTTTGAGCTGATTAACCAAGCATTAAAGGAAAATGAATACCTAAGAAATGAAAGGATTGTTGGATGTATCCTTTTCTTGGCGTCCAAAGATATTGATAAACTAAAAAAAGTATTGAGGATGGAATTACTGATCCACGTGACGTCATGTATTGGGCTGAATATATAAATAGGGTTTCATTAGGTGAAAGTACAAGAGTCCGAGATTTTAGTAAAGGGTTTAGTCGAAATGATTTGACAATCAGGGATTAGTAGAATAAAACGCTATGATTAAAAACAGCTTAAATACAGGGAATTAGGGTATTCACAAGCACTAGCTACTTTAATTAACGTAGTTTGCAGAAGGCATATAAGATTTTAGTTATTTTAGTTCTGAGTTATTGTGCAGTTTACTTTTAATTCTCGATACATGCAAAACAAAATACTTACTATCTCCGCCATTTTTATTTCTTCTTTGGCATTTAGCCAATCTGATAGTACGTCTACAACTGTTCAGAATGACAGTATAGGAAAAGTAGAACAGGCTCCCAAACAACGAAGAGATACAAGACCATTAAAACAAAGAATTTCATTTGGTTTAGGTACTGGATTTTGGGTGACTCCCAGTCAAACGTATTTTGAGCTGGCACCTATGTTGGCTTATCGATTTCCGAAAGCGTTAATTGCCGGTGTGGGTTACCGCTATATTTATAGAAAAAGCAGAATTAGTAGCTATGATTTAACCTCACATGGACCTAATGTTTTTGCCCGATTAAAAGTTACTAAGCGCATTTATCTTTGGTCTGAATATGAAGTATTACAATCGCAATATGTAGCCAATGACGATTCGCGCCAAAAGGATGTGGTTGACTCTTGGTTTGTGGGCGTAGGTTATGTGCGTCAAGTAGGTAGAAAAGGAGGAATCAGTATGCAAGTACTGTATAACGTCTTGTATGACCAAAACCAACGAAGCCCGTATTATAGTGCTCTTACTTATCGTATTGGATACTTTTTTTAGAGTAACAACCTAAAACGTAAATAACAATTATTAATAAAATGAAAACTGTGAAACTCGCACTAGTAGCCATCGTAATCCTTATTGCATTAACTTCAAATTTAGCCATTGGACAGACCGCCCCAAAAACTCGTTTCACCGAAAACTATGAACTTTTTGTGAATGAAACCTCCTTGGACAGCAAGACCAAAGAAAAAGAACTGGTAGCGTTTATGGGAGAGCCTAGTAAAAAAGTGGATTACCCAAGTGGCGAAATAAGTTACTTTTATGAAGAGATGGGCTTAGTTTTCTTTTCTAAGGATGGAAATGTAAAAGGCCTAGGTGTTAATTTCAATTGGGACGGAGATGAAAAGTTTCCAGAAAAAACTTTTTCAGGAACCTTAAGTTTGGGTGAGGTAGAAATTAATAAAGAGACCAAGAGTAAAGGTTTTTCAGCCAATCAAACGGTGGCTTTTGATTGTCCATTTCCGTTGATGTGCTTTTCCAAAGATCGTGAAGCCAAAATTAAATGTACCGCTGCTTTTAAGGAAACTAACTTGACGCAGGTGGTCTTTGTTATTCAGTAACTGTAACTTGAGCCCAATAAATGTTCCCTTTTAAATTTTAACTTTAAAAACAACCAAAAAAATCAACCATGACAAGAGAAGAACAGGTAGAATTCTGTAAAAATTGCCTTAACCGAAAAATGGATATAAAGCAAGGCGTGCTTTGTAACCTTACTGGAGAAAAAGCCGCGTTTCAAATAGAATGTTCGGATTATAAAAGAGATGAAAGCATTATTGTAGCGCCATTAAATGACACGGATGCACTACAGACTAGTGAAATTAAACGCCAACTTTCTTTTGAAGTAGTTGAAAAATTGCGAATGGAGCAAAAACTTATTCCGGGCATACTTTCATCACTAATTGTGGGAGTGTTGGGAGCTATTTTGTGGGGGACTATTACGGTTTCAACCGAATTTCAAATCGGTTATATGGCGGTTGCTATTGGAGCAGCGGTAGGAATAACCCTTCGGAAATTTGGGAATGGAATTGATAAAGTTTTTGGAATTTGGGGAGCCGCTATTTCTTTATTCAGTGTTTTATTAGGTAACTTTTTGAGTATTATTGGGTTTTTAGCAAATTCGGTAGAATTTGGGTATTTGGAAACATTAATTCGATTTGATTATACCTTTTTACCCGAGATTATGAGCGAAACGTTTAGTGTAATGGATGTCTTTTTTTATGGAATCGCGGTGTATGAAGGGTATAGGTTTTCTTTTAGAGTAGTTACTGAAAAGGATATAAGCGATTTAAAAGAAATGAATACTCAAAGAAGAGTATAAGAGGTAACCTATTTATATTGATTTAAGCAGGATAATTTGCTCCATGGTACTATTAAATGTAAGCTTCGGAATTTACGCTTTCCTTCCTCAAGGGTGGATATTTATGATTACTATCATTCTTTTAGAATGTTTAGGAATGAGTAAACTGTTAAACAAAACTTGGTACCACAAGAAAATTTTTAAAACGGCTGTATTCTCTAACCTAATTAGCGGTGTGGTAGGGTTTATAGGGTCCATGATTCTGAATGGTGGCTGGTGGTTGGTTGTATGGTTTCCTTGGGTTAGTGACTATGAAGTGCGCGGAACAGAAGGAATGAAATCATTAATCATTTTTTACGGAATTGCTTTCATTCTCACTTTGATCATTGAGGGCCTGGTGAATTACCGTATGTTGAAACAGGATTATCAAAAAAAAGAAATTTTAAAAACAACACTTATCGTGAATGTTTTGAGTTATACCATAGGTTCCTTTGCCATGTATACTTATAGTTTTTAATTGGTTTAGAAAATCTTCTGCAAAAAAAATAAAAATGAAAATTAGATTTTTACTCTTTGGATTACTTCTATTCTTTGTGACCCATAAAAGCTTTGGACAATTAAAAAAATCACCAGATTTTGAATTTCCTCAAAATGTGGGGTATGTGAATGATTTTGAGGAAGTGTTCACCCCTAAACAAAAGGAAGATTTGGAAGAAACCCTAATAAACCTGGAAAAAGAAACATTTATTGAAATTACGGTTGTTTCCATCACAAGCTATGCACCGTATGATAATTTGTTTGATTATTCATTGGATTTATCTAACCATTGGGGAATCGGTAAAAAGGGTAAGAATAATGGTGTTTCACTGGTATTTGGAATGAAAATTAAAGAAATAAGAATACAAGTGGGTAATGGCCTTGAAGATAAGTTAACAGATGATGAGGCTAAAGAAATTTTAGACCAAATCATAATTCCCGAATTTAAAAAGGGAGAAGTTTATCTAGGAATAAAAAAGGGATTGATGGCTATAATTAAGGAAGTGGAATAATGAAACGGAAATTGAACAAAATAATTTTGGTGTCTTTGGTAATTTGTAATTTTCAATTACAATCGCAATCTGTTAACCCACAAAAAGAACTCTACCCCATTTATGAAAATGGGCTTTGGGGATTCATTGACCATACAGGAAAAATTAAAATTTCTGCCAAATTTCGATCAGCAGGTCAGTTTTCTGATGGGGTAGCTCCCGTTAGACTAAATGGAACCTATGGGTATATCAACAGGACCGGAGATTTTGAATTACCTCCAAAATACGATGTGGCCTATAGCTTTTTTAATGGGCGAGCAAAGGTATTTATGGATGGAAAACCGTATTACATTGATAAAGACGGAAAAATAATCTTTGAACATAACTATAGTAAAATTGAAGGGTTCCAGGAGGACAACATATCTATAGTACGCACAAAAACCGACCATTATGGTATAATCAATTTTCAGGGGCAGTTACTTACCGATACTACTTTTCTTAAAATCTATCCATTTTTAAACGGTCTTACCATTGTTCACGGTAAGAATCATAATCCATATCCAGAAGATGATGACCTGAAGCCTACCTATGAGGTGGGGGTGATAACATCACAGGGTGAATTTCGAATTCCCTTTGGTAAATACAAAAGCTTAGAACAAATTCATGGAGGCTATTATCTAGCCCAAAGGTTTAACCAAACGGAACAAGAACGACACTGGTCTAAAAGAGACGCATTATTGGATGCTAATGGTAACCAAATGTTTATTTTCCCTCCTGGTTCATTTTTTCTTGATTTTTATGCTACGGGATTTCATGATGGCTTGGCGATTATTCGTATTAAAAATGAAGATAAAAATGCTCAAAATGATTACTACCCTGGGGTGATTAATAATAAGGGGGAGTTTATCTTTTCAAAAAAGGACGGTGAAAAAATGACTCCCTTCGTGGTAAACAGATCTTTTGTTCAAGATACGAACGATCTTTGGTGGCTTGTTAATAGGAGGGGGGAGATTCTAAATAAAACCCCTTATCTGAATATTCTTCCAGATGATTATCAAATAAAACCAGAGTACTTTTTTCAGAATGGAATTCAATATGTGGAAACCAAAAGAGGTTGGATTTCTATTGATACCAATGGAACTCCCTTGATAGCGCCTTTAAAGCTCGATTATTATTCTCATCAATTGACATGGAGAGGAGATTTAATTTTTACAGAAGAGGATATTAGCATGCAAGGTAAATACTCATTTCGTTATGGTTTTTGGAATACAAAATCCGGACAAATTGTTCAACCCAAGTTTCATCAAATCAGATTCTCTGAGTTTACGGATGATTTGGTTTTCGTGGTCGAGGATGATCGAATGGGTTATATTGATCATCAAGGAAACTACGTCTGGAGAGAAAAGGTTATTGAAAGCACGAAAAAAAGAGGACTAAATATTGACTATATGAACCGGGGTTATTTTTATGCTTCGTCACCTTACAAAGAAGAATTAGCGGGGCCTGGAGGTTGGGGTGGTTCAAACAATGCGTTTAAAGAGTCTGTAGAGTCTAACAATTTTGAAATTGGGAAATTGACCATGGTAGTACAAACGGGGCAAAAGAAAGTTTACCGAAAAGCATATAAGGGCATGAAATTGTATGTGGCCAATGCTTCTCAAGATACTTTTTATTTTAGTGCACAAGATAGCCGATTGTACCTAAACATTCAGGCTCTAGATAAGAGTGGAGAATGGAAAGATATTGAGTACTTACCTAGCAGTTGGTGTGGTAATAGCTACCATTCATTATTTATTCCTCCAAACCATAGCTGGGATTTTGTGGTGCCTAAATATGAGGGGGAGTTTAAAACCAAGCTGAGAGCTAAATTGCGCTATAAAAGTAAAAGAGATCAAAAGGAAAGTGAGATACTCTATAGCAATGAATTCAAAGGGAGTATAAATCCTGGGCAGTTTTGGAGAAAAGAACCTTATTATTCAAGCGGCTTAATGGATCCCTATAATGATTAAAATAAATTTTGGCCACTATTTTGTTAGGTAGACTATTATATGGCGTTCTATCTCAAAATGCGGAACTTAATAGTTACCTTATTTGTACTTTTTTTAAGTTTTGAACTTAGCGCCCAATCGTATCCCTTTGAAAAAATAGAGAAGGAAATAGCTATGTACAAAGATTTACCTAATTATGTTTTAATTCAGAAAACAGAGATATATTCAGAATTCCTAGATACATTTAAAATAAATTTTAATCATTTAGATTCCCTGATTTTGGTAATGCCAATTGAGTCCACCTATGCCTTTGCCAATCTTTTTATGGAAACAGATTTTGGATACGAAAAACAAAGTTATCAGGAAGGGGACGCGTTTGATTTTCTTCGTTTTGTGGTTTATCGGTCAAAAAACCAAATGTTTAGGATTCAATTTAAGGACTGTTTTTCAAATGCTACCATTGTTTTAGAGGTAGTTGAAGACTACGAAAGCAATTAATTATGAATTTTGTAGGTCAACTTGACATCATTCCAAAACCTTTCCGTTATTTGTAGGTTGATTTTCACGTTCAGAACTAGATGACTAAAAAAAATTTTAAAACACTACTCAGAATAGCACTATTGGTAGGAACTGCTGTTTCCTTGTATTTTGTTCCCTGGCTGTTGGTTAAGGCTTGGATTTTTCCGTTACCTAACACCGTTCAAGAACAGATGGATGAGGCCATTAAGCATGGATTTGACGGAATGATTGTTTATGTGGATCAAGCAGGACAATCACCTATGTATTTAGCTTCTGGTTGGCATGATCGTAAGGCACAGATTCCAGCAAACCCTAAAGCATTTTTTAAGATCTGTCTCTTATACACATCTCCGAGCCCACGAGACTCCTGAGCATCT
>OLHJ01000213.1_pt1 | contig 21209 bp, 20 predicted proteins | sample 1609491 | NCBI WGS metagenome assembly OLHJ01 (sample SAMN05416861, study PRJEB24817) | seawater metagenome | isolation source: Sea water | place: Canada:Atlantic | collected 2013-11
ACGAGATGCTCAGGAGTCTCGTGGGCTCGGAGATGTGTATAAGAGACAGTCCAATGACTGCTGAACCATTAATACCTACTACGCAATAATCGTCCCTTCTAAGTTTGTCGAATGAAACTCAACATACGAAACATCCGTCAGCGAATAAATTCGCATAGCCGAAGGTAACAGAGGGAGTACTTCTAAATGTAATCGGGATTTAGAGTGGGGATACAGAATTTCAAGGGAAGTAAGTCCAGCGGCGTGATTCATAACAAAATCACAACCTTTGGCGGGGATTGCCAGGGACTGTATGTCACTACCCATAGAGATCAACCACTCTTTTGGGAGCCCTTCGCCGACCGTGTTCTAAAAAACTAGAACGAAGTAATGCTGGTCAGGCTGAGATTGTGGGCTCTCATTGATATTATTTGGAACCTTTATAGCATCCTGTCTTTGGAATAAGTCATCAAATAACTCAAGACAGGTCTGACGCTAATTAACGCTAGAAAATTTACACCGATAGGTACGCGATAGCAAGTGTTTTGTCACCCTCAACGTACGCAGGAAGCGGCCTGTAAGAAATTGGTAGCCCACCTCAATTGCGAATGATTGCTAGACCGAATTAGCGCTGCGATTGAATCTCTTTCCAGTTCTCGTAATACTCTAAACTAACCATTTGGTTCAACTCTTCGAACTCTTCATTCTTCTGTTGTAAATTGGCCTTCATCACGTCCCCCACCGAAAGCAGACCAATATATTCGCCGCCTTCTTCTATTAATAGGTGGCGCACACGTCGACCGAGAAACTTATCCATCAGCTGATAGGCCTGCTCTTCGATGTTGGCCGATATGATGCTGACGCTCATATTATCTTTCAGCCGTGCCGTCTTTGGATTGAAGCCCTCTTCCATAGCACGAAACATCAAATCCCTCTCAGTCCAGATACCTACGATCTTTTCTTCATCAAGGATAACGATAGAACCCACTTTGTTCTGGGTCATGATAGTTAGTGCCTGATAGATGGTGGCGTCTGAATTGGTAGTTACCATGTGACCGCCTTTGTCTTTAAGAATATCTCTGGCAGTTCTTATCATATTCACTCTCCTGCTAATGCGGGCTTCAACCCCGCCACATTGTATTGTTCATTACAGAATAAACTAACGCTGTTCTCTAATCATAGCAAGACCTAGGAATGCACTAGAAGACTCGGTTCAGACCGTCTAGAGCAGCAGTCCGGTAGGCTTCCGCCATGGTAGGGTAGTTAAATGTAGTATTCAGAAAGTATTTCATCGAGTTAGCTGGAGCTGGCTGACGCATAATCGCCTGACCAATATGCACGATCTCAGAGGCTTGGTCACCGAAACAATGAATACCAAGTAGCTCCAATGTTTCGAAATGAAAGATCAGCTTCAACATGCCCACCTGTTCGCCCGTAATCTGCGCCCGTGCAGTATTTTTAAAGAAGGCCTTGCCAACCTCATAAGGTATTTTCTGCTCAGTGAGCTCCTGCTCCGTCGCACCCAAAGTGCTGATCTCAGGAATCGTATAAATCCCCGTCGCCACCTGCTCAACGTGATAACAATCATCGGGAGCGACAATAGCATTGCTCGCAGCCCTACCCTGATCATAGGCAGCACCCGCGAGGGACGGCCAGCCAATCACATCACCCGCAGCATAGATGTTCTTAGTCGATGTCTGATATTTATCGTTCACAGAAATTTGTTGTCTACTGTTTGTACTTAGCCCGACAAGATTGAGACCCAGGCTCTTCGTGTTTCCACTTCGGCCATTCGCCCACAACACAATATCGCTACGAATTTTCTTACCTGATTTAAGATAGGTAACGATGTGGTCGTCAAAGTACTCCATCTTCTGAAATTCTTCGTTGTGCCGACTCCGCACTCCAAGGTTACGCAGGTGATAACTCAAGGCATCCGATATCTCTGTATCGAGAAACGAAAGCAGACCTGATGACGGATTGATTAATTCGACCTTGCAGCCTAGCCCACCGAATATAGAAGCATATTCACAACCAATGACACCCGCCCCCATAATCGTAACTTTACGCGGCGAAATTTTCATGTCGAGAATTGTGTCGCTATCAAACACACGAGAATGTGCAAAGTCGACACCCGGAGGATGATAAGGACTAGAACCTGTGGCAATCACAAAATAATCCGCAGATAATTTTTTACGCTTCCCAACAAGCTTGATTGTATTCTTGTCTAGGAAACTTGCGCGCCCCTTGTATACAGGAATACGGTTTCTGTCGTAGAAATCTGTACGCATCTGCACTTGCTCATAGATGACGCGATCAGCATGTTTGAGCACTTGCTGAAAACTCAGCTTTCTCGCGTCACCCAGGTCTCTGAACATAGGATTGGCATTGAACTGCATAACTTCTTTTACAGAATGACGTAGCGCCTTTGACGGCATGGTTCCAAAATGCGTGCAACTACCACCCACATGCTCAAGGTCGCATATGACAGCCACGGTATGCCCCTTCTTCTTCGCATTCATGGCGGCAGCCTCACCGGCAGGTCCACTGCCTATTACTATGATGTCAAAGTGCTCTTTCTGCATAGTGGGTCTCGAAGGGTTCCTTTAGTTTGTTGTGGCGTGTTAAACGGAGTTCGTGGCTCTCGCAAATAGTAGTTCTAACGAATGACAGCGAGAAGGATTCTTTCAGTTAGGGTTGAAGGTTGCTCAAAGCCGGCGCCGCTATGCTGCAGCACTACATACCTAGGCCTGACTCTCACACTTACTCGGCTCACCGCCGCATATCTCACATTCTTTAAGACCATCGATATTGTTCATTCCACCACAAGAACCCTGCACGGGTTTGCGACCGAACAACACGCCGACTGACATGATCACAACCACCACAACCATAACTAAAAATGTAATCAAAAAACTCGCCATCTGAATCTCGTCCTATTGTAAATCGCTTTCAATGTAACGACTGAATTCGGCACTAACATAATCTTCGAATCCATCTCCATCGCTCTTATAGATGAAATAGACTGCTTGTCCTTGCCTGGCCGCTAACGCCTGAGCAGCTTCAGGCCCTAGAATCATATACGTAGTCGCCAATGCATCTGCGCGCGCGGCCGAATCATCTATCACATACGCAGCTGCCAAACGATGAGTGATAGGCCTACCATTTCGAGGATCAATCTCGTGAGAATAGCGCTGCCCTTCATCCTCGAAATAATTTCTGTAGTCACCAGAGCCCGCTACCGCCATATTATCACCACGGCTATAGAAAATCTGATAGACCTGAGAGGCAGTGTCCACAGGCGCCTCTATGGCGGGCACCCAGCCCTCTCCGCCGGGTTTCGATCCTTTAATTTTTAACTCGCCGCCAATCTCCAAAAAGTAGTTATCTACTCCAAGCTGATCTAGATGCTTAGCTAGCCGATCCACAGCATAACCCTTGGCAATGGCGCTGAGGTCCACATATACATCCCGTGTCTTCCTAATTTCTTGATTGGCGGGACTAATGCGCAGAAACTGAAAGCCCACCAGACTGCGAGCCGCATCTATCTGCGACTGTGTAGGCACCGTCTCGAAAACAGCAAGATCGGGACCGAAGCCCCAGAGATTTACCAGCGGCCCCACGGTAACATCGAAAGCACCACCACTAAGCGCTGAGATCTCTTGCGCCATTAACAACACTTCAATCATTTCCGCAGAGGCAATAAAAGGCACATTAACCCCGTGTCGATTGAACCGGGACAATTCGGAGTTGTTAGCGTAAGTGGAAAAAATTTCGGTGTCTAACTGGCTCAGTAACTCACCAATATCAGCCGCGAGAGCTTCTGCAGCTGTATCCTGGGGCATATCCACTATCTGAATCCGATAGCTCGTTCCCATGGTAAAACCATTCAGTTGCTGAATGTCTTCGTTACCACCGGTAAAGTAGAAAACCGAACCTAAAAACAGCACCAGAAAAGTTGCTGTGAAGCTATGACGTTTGAGCAATTCATTCATGCTGCATAACCCATTACGCTATTGGCGGCGCCACATAAAATGGCAAAGTTTCTGCTAGGAGAATTCGTCGAGAGCTATATTTTCGTCTTCCACACCCAAGTCTTTCAACATCTTTACGACTGCCGCATTCATCATCGGCGGTCCGCACATATAATATTCACAGTCTTCCGGGGCAGGATGATTCTTAAGATAGTTTTCCAACACCACATTGTGTATGAAGCCCGTCATTCCCAACCAATCATCTTCCGGCTGCGGATCGGAAAGCGCAACATGCCAGTCAAAATTATCATTCTCACTGGCCAACAAATTATAATCGTCATCATAGAACATCTCGCGCAAGCTTCGCGCACCATACCAAAAACTTATTTTTCTATGACTGTGTAATCTGCGCAGTTGATCGAAGATATGCGAGCGCATCGGAGCCATGCCGGCACCACCGCCGATAAATACCATCTCAGCTTCGGTTTCCTTCGCAAAAAACTCACCAAAGGGCCCGAACACTTTAACCTTGTCGCCAGGCTTAAGATTAAAAACATAGGACGACATCTTGCCTGGAGGAAACTTCGTGCCGGGAGGTGGAGTAGCGATACGGATATTAAATTTGATCACACCCTTTTCATCTGGATAGTTCGCCATTGAGTAGGCACGGACCGTAGTGTCGTTCACTTTTGAAACCACATCAAACAATCCAAAGTGGTTCCAATCACCGCGATACTCTTCCCCGATATCAAAGTCACTGTACTTCACAACATGTGGCGGCACCTCTAACTGAACATAGCCACCCGCTCTAAAATCCACGCTCTCACCGTCAGGAATTTCTAAAACTAATTCTTTAATAAAAGTCGCTACGTTATCGTTAGAGCGGACTGTGCATTCCCACTGCTTCACTCCGAAAAATTCAGGAGCTATTTGAATCTTCATATCCTGCTTCACAGCCACCTGGCAAGAGAGGCGCCAGTTGTCCTTCGCTTGTCCGCGGGTAAAGTGACCGGTCTCAGTCGGCAGCATCGAACCACCTCCATCAATTATCTGGCATTTACACTGTGCACAGGTACCACCGCCGCCACAGGCAGACGAAAGAAAGATACCAGCATCCGCGAGGGTATTTAATAACTTGCCTCCGGCCGGAACAGTGATAGATCTATCCGGGTCATCATTAATTTCGATGCGTATATCGCCGGTCGTCACCAGCTTTGAACGGGCAAACAGAATCACGGCCACGAGCAGCATCACTATTGTAGTAAACAGTGCTACACCGCCGAATATTGTTGTGATATCAATCATCTACTTAACTACTTCTACTTCTTAACTATTTCTACAGGGAGACGCCGCTTAATGACATAAAACCCAGAGACATCAAGCCAACCGTAATGAATGTTATACCCAGCCCACGAAGCCCTTCAGGAACATCGCTGTACTTGAGTTTCTCGCGTATGCCCGCAAGCGCTACAATCGCGAGCGCCCAACCGAAACCGGAACCTAATCCGAATGCGACGCTCTCTGGAAAAGTATAATCACGCTCTACCATTAATAACGTTGACCCTAGGATCGCGCAGTTAACGGTTATCAGCGGCAAGAAAACCCCCAGCGCGTTATACAGAGCCGGAACATATTTATCGAGGAACATCTCTAGAATTTGCACTATCGCCGCGATCACGCCGATGTAGCAGAGAAAGCCGAGAAACTGTAACGACAACTCCGGCATGCCCAACCAATCTAACGCGCCTTCGCGCAGCAAGTGATTAAAGATGATGTTGTTGGCCGGCACAGTTATTACCTGCACCACGATCACGGCAACGCCTAGACCTATAGCTGTCTCGATCTTCTTTGAAACAGCAAGAAAGGTGCACATACCGAGAAACATTTGCAAAGCCATGTTCTCGATGAATACCGCCTGTACGAAGAGACTTAGTAACTGCTCCATCAGAACGCGCCCTCCTCTGTACTATGAGAAGCCATACGAAACTCACGAGTTTCCACTTGATCTTTTTTCACGCTGCGCAGCGCCCAGATAAAGAAGCCAATAATGAAGAACGCACTGGGGGACAACAACATAAGACCATTAGCCTGATACCAGCCACCGTTTTCTATCAGCGGAAGAATTTGAAAGCCTAGCAGACTTCCCGAGCCGAAAAGCTCACGGACTGAGGCGACGACTACAAGCACAAGTGAGTAGCCCATACCGTTACCGATACCATCCAGAAAGCTTAAGCCCGGTGGATTCTTCATCGCGAATGCTTCTGCGCGACCCATGACGATGCAGTTAGTAATGATTAAGCCTACGAACACACTTAGATTTTTGCTGATCTCATAAGCGAACGCCTGTAGAAACTGATCCACAGCGATAACCAGTGAGGCGATAATCGTCATCTGCACAATGATGCGAATACTAGAAGGCATATGATTGCGAATCATCGAGATAAATAGGTTAGAAAATGCTGTAACCGTAGTAAGAGCGACACACATCACCAGCGTAACGCTTAGCTGCGTTGTCACCGCTAGCGCCGAACATACACCGAGTATTTGCAGAGCTATCGGATTGTTCTCGAATAGCGGCGTCAATAAAATCTGCTTCACACTGCTCATGCTTTCACACCATATTGAATAGTTTCATTGATCATTTTGTCTACAAGCCCGTCTCACGCAACTGAGCCAAAATAGGTCCGTATGCATCATCACCCAACCAGTACTGAATCAAATTATCGACACCGCGACTGGTAAGTGTTGCGCCGGACAATCCGTCGATCTGATAGTCACCGGTTCCCTGCCCTTTAATCACTCTAAGCCCAACCTCGCCCGCTTCATCGTATATTTTCTTTCCAGGCCAGAGCGCCGTCCATCTCGGGTTTCTAACTTCTGCTCCCAAGCCCGGCGTCTCCTTTAATTCGTAAAAGGCCAAACCCTTCACTGTATTCGCATCACCCTCGAGGGCCAGAAAACCGTATAGGATTCCCCAGAGTCCGTAACCACTGATTGGCACCACGATAGTTTCAATCTGCTCTTCTTCCTCTACGACATAGATCATAGGATAGATAACGCGACGCTTAATGTTCGCAACATCTTCCTGTCGCTCTAGTGCTTCGGAATAGTTGGGGTCGTTGATAACGAGGCGCTGATCGTAGCTGTCTATGTCGATCTGTAGCTGCGTTAACTGCTCATTGCCGAGGACTTGCTGCTCATTCAAATCGATAACATAGGTAGAGAATTGACTGAAGCGCTCTGCCACCGACTCATCGCCGTCTTGCTGTGGATCGAATAGACCTGCAGCGCTAAGAATATTTTTATTCCTATCGAGAATTCGATTCGCATCCTGCATAGGCTTCAAGATGACTGCGGTACCCGACACGACGATCGAGCACACCACGCAGAGACTGAACGCGACGATCAATGTCCGTTTTGTAGAGTCTTTAGAGGACACCGCGTGCTCTCCTTCTACTAATATTTGCCTTAACCACGAAATAATCGATAAGTGGGGCGAACAGGTTCGCGAATAATATCGCCAACATCGTGCCCTCAGGATAGGCTGGATTCACAACTCGAATGAGCACGATCATAAAGCCTATCAAGGCGCCGAAAATCCACTTGCCCGTGCTAGTCATCGAGGAAGAAACAGGATCCGTTGCCATAAACACCATGCCGAAGGCAAAACCTCCGAGCACAAAATGCCAATACCAAGGTGTAGCGAAGCCGGGGTTCGTATCGGAGCCGATGAAGTTAAAAAGAGTTGCAGTTGCACACATACCAAGAAAAACACCTAGCATGATGCGCCAGGATGCGATTCGCGTAACTAGTAATACGCAGGCACCTAGCAATATAGCTAGTGTCGAAGTTTCACCTATAGAGCCCTGCATCTGACCGAAGAAGGCATCTAGCCAAGTCAGTCCTTGTCCGGTCGCAGCTGCTATTACGGGCAAGCCATTCGCCGCCACCTGACTAAGTGGCGTGGCACCACTAAAGCCATCTACCGCTGTCCAGACTGAATCACCGGAAATCTGCGGTGCGTAGGCAAAGAATAGGAATGCACGACCGGTTAGTGCTGGATTCAGAAAATTTTTGCCGGTGCCACCGAACACTTCCTTACCCACTACGATACCGAAACTAATACCCAATGCCGCCTGCCATAATGGGATATCCGGCGGCACTATCAACGTGAACAGGATCGAAGTAACAAAGAAACCTTCGTTGATCTCATGCCCTCGCTTCGTTGCAAAAAGTACTTCCCAAAAACCACCCACCATGAACACGATGAGATAAATAGGAATGTAGTGCGCAGCGCCGTATACGAAATTATCCCAGATGCTAGCTGGGTCGTGACCCGCTAGCGCGCCAATTATAATTTGATGCCAGTCGCCGCTGCCTTCGAGGCCCATGGCGACTATTGCACTATTCGCCTGGAAACCAACATTGAACATGCCATAGAACATGGGGAAGAACGCGGCGAACCACACTGTGATCATCACACGCTTTAAATCGATACCATCACGGACATGAGGCTCGGCAACGGTAACCTTGCTTGGCGTGTAGAAGATAGTATCCACAGCTTCAAACAATGCATACCAAGACGCATAACGGCCACCCTTCTTAAAGTGCGGCTCCATATCATCTAATATACGACGAAGTCCCATTGCCCGTTATGCCTCTTTCTCAATACGCGTGAGATTGTCACGCAAAATAGGTCCGTACTCGTACTTTCCCGGACAGACATAACTACAAAGTGCCAGGTCTTCCTCGTCAAGCTCAAGCGCGCCGAGATTCTGTGCAGTCTCTATGTCGCCGACTATCAATGCACGCAATAACTGGGTAGGAAGAATATCTAGTGGCATTATTTTTTCATAGGCGCCGATCGGCACCATTGCCCTATCGCTGCCCTGTGTGCTGGTGGACATTGCATGACGCTTGCTCTTGTCGATGCCGGAGATATAAATCCCCATAACAGAATGGCGATTCGCTCCGGGGGATAGATACCCTAAGAGAGGACGCTCTCTACCCTCACGCAGTGCTGAGACCTGCAAATGGTAGCGACCGAGATAGCTCTCGGCGCCTGCTGCTGTTCGACCGCCTAACACAGAGCCTGAAATGATGCGGCTCTCGTGTGGCTCTAACTCTCCTGCGCACAACTCTTGAAGGTCGGCACCGATGCGACTGACAAGCAATCTCGGCTCACTAACCTGCGGTCCAGCTAGCGAGATGATGCGCTCAACACTCAGTTTTCCTGTGCTGAATTGCTTGCCTATGGCAATCACGTCCTGATAGTTCAGTGACCAGATATGCTTGCCCATGCCCGCCGGCTCTAGGTAATGAATATGAGTTCCAGTGAGGCCAGAAGGATGAGGCCCTCTAAATTCTTGAATCTTCACGCTATCCGCGAACTCTTGCTCCTTCAATAAGCCATCAACCTTGCGATCTACACAGACATAGGTGTGTTGCTGGGGCAATTTCGCTAATAGATTCACACCAAGAACAAAGTTATTCACCTCGTCCTTCAGCACCACGCTCGGGTGTGCTGCGAGTGGATTCGTATCCATCCCATTGATGAAAAGTGAGTGCGCGTGTCCAGATGGATCCGCCACCTTGCTGAAGGGCCGAGCTCTCAAACTAGTCCACAGACCAGAGGTCAGCAGATCTTCGATGATGGTTTCGCGGGATAAGCCTTGGAGCTGAGCATCGGAATAACTATTTAGCTCGACCTGCTCTCCGTCTTTGCCGCTTTCCTCTAATTCGATGACTACAGAGAGGAGTTTTCTCTGCGGTCCACGATTGATGGCACTAATCCGACCGCAGCCAGGGGACGTGAATGTAACTGAGGAATTTTTCTTGTCGCGAAACAGCGCTTGGCCTAGCAATACCTTATCGCCCTCGGCGACTAACATAGTTGGCTTTAAGCCGATGTAGTCACAGCCAAGTAGCGCGACAGACCGCGTCGACCGAGCCTTTCCTGGCACCTGTTCAGGAGCTCCGGAAATCGGTAGATTCAATCCACGTTTTGTTCTGATCATTGAGTCAATCTAGGCGCTATTAAGCGAGTTAGCAGTGGTTATATAAATTGCAGCCATTGTCATGACTGCAACATGACAATGGCTAAATATAAAATGCGTTTTGGAATTTGGCGACCGCGTTTCAAGCGGGGCGAATTATAGGCCTAAGCCCCTGAAATAGCTAGCTACAGCGGTAAAAATGGTAGCTATTGCTATTCCTCGAGAGGATATTGCTGATAAATGATGCCAGCCATTTTGTAGACCATTCTTCCCACCTGACAACAGTAACCAAACTCATTGTCATACCACAGGTAGAGAACCACATGGTTGTCGTTAACTATGGTGGCATTGCTATCCACAATACCGGCCTCTCTGCTACCCACGAAGTCGCTCGATACGGCATCTGCAGCCTCGGTGTAACTAATCTGATTCTGCAGCTTGGAGTGTAGAGCGATATCTCGCAGAAACTCATTGAGTTCTTCCCGCGTGGTTCCCTTCTCCAGCGTCAAATTCATTATTGCCATAGATACGTTGGGGATCGGCACGCGGATCGCATTGCCAGTCAACTTACCTTCAAGCTCAGGGACCGCTTTGACGACAGCCTTGGCAGCACCGGTTTCGGTTAACACCATATTTAGTGCAGCGGAACGTCCACGACGACTACCCTTGTGGTAGTTATCGATTAAGTTTTGATCGTTCGTATAGGCGTGAACTGTCTCCACGTGCCCTTTCTCGATACCAAACTTGTCATTTAATACCTTTAATACCGGCGCGATAGCATTCGTGGTGCACGAAGCGGCGGTAATGATAGTATCGTCGGCGCTAATTTGATCGTCGTTAATGCCATAAACGATGTTTTTAATGTCCCCCTTACCCGGAGCCGTTAACAATACTTTCGCTGCTCCCTTAGCCTCTAGATGCCGCGACAGACCATCACGATCACGCCACATACCGGTGTTATCGATGATCATCGCGTCTTCGATACCGTATTGGGTATAGTCGATTTCTTCAGGGGCATTGGCGTAGATAACCTTAATCTCGTTGCCATTCGCGATCAGACTATTGCTCTGCTCATCGACACGCAGCGTTCCTTGAAAGGCTCCGTGTACAGAATCATTCATGAACAGGCTGGCCCGCTTCTGCAAATCGCCTTCACCGCCAGGTCTTACTACTATTGCCTTAAGTTGCATAATCTCGGCTGTACTCGTTCTCTCTATGAGCAACCTAGCCATCAATCTGCCAATTCGTCCAAACCCGTATAGCACTACATGCTGGCACTTCTTGATTGGCTTCTCGTTCACGCCGTCAAGGTAGGCCAGTTCTCCGCGAACAAACTCGTCCACGCCTAAGGCATCGCTTCCTTTCTCTTCTTGATGCTCCATGAAGCGAACAGTCAGCTTGCCCAAATCAATTTGTACGTGCCAAAGATCCAATTTCGCCAACGCAATCAGCACGTTGTGGGATTCAAATTCCGACATCTCGTTGCGCTCTATCTCTCGAACGAAGCGATGCGCCTTCATGATGAAAGTCACAGATCGGTTATGCAGCGGCCTACCGTAGATAAACATACCTACATTTCGCTGACTAAATAGTCGACCGATAACAGGAATCATTTCCTGCACTAGTGCTTCGCGCTGTTTCCAGTCTCCGAAGTAATCATCTACGCTTGGACGGACCACAAATACCCCTTTTTTCATCAGTAAAATTGATGGATTTTGAATCGCGACTATTATCTTGTGAAAGCATAGTCAGTGCAACCGAAGTGACACGATCTTATCCTTATATTTAAGAATATATTCGAGCCTGCTTAGTCGAGTGAATTGAGATACAATTGCCGGCTGTTTTCGAGGCAGGACTAACGCCCTGAGAATCCAAACAATTCCGATTCTGCAAAGCCGAAATAGCACCATCCATGACAACTATCTTTAACCCTCCGCTGCCGCAAGATACGCAGCTAGCCAGTCACTGGCAGCAAACTTTCGGCTCAGCGACCAGCCTCGCGCTTGCCAATGCGGCCGCAAATAGTGAAGGTCCACTGCTGCTGATCTGCCAAGACAATGAATCGGTGGAGCAATTCAAGCGAGAGCTACGCTACTTCTGCAGCAAACTACCGAACAAAGCGAAGCCTCTTCAGGTTTTTAGTCTGCCTGATTGGGAGACATTGCCCTATGACAACTTCTCTCCCCACCAGGACATCGTTTCCGATCGCCTGAGCGCCTTGTATCACCTTCCTGATCTTCAGCAAGGCATTCTAGTAACATCCATTGGCAGCTTGATGCACAAACTGCCCCCGAAGAAATACATTCGTGGTAACAGCCTCGACCTAGTAGTGGGACAGGAATTATCCATACAAGAGATGCGGTCTCAATTGGTGGATGCAGGCTATCAGTCCGTCGATTCGGTCTTCGAACATGGTGAGTTCGCGGTTAGAGGCTCAATACTAGACATCTACCCTATGGGCAGCCGCTTCCCCTATCGGATCGATTTACTTGGCGATGAGATAGAGACACTGCGAACCTTTGACCCCGAGACCCAACGCTCCGACCAGAGAATAGAGCAGATACGACTGCTACCTGGCCGTGAATATCCTCTCGATGCTAGGGGCATTACCGCTTTTCGCAGTAATTTCCGCGAGAAGTTCGACATCGACCTGCGTCAGTGCCCAATCTATCAAGACGTAAGCGAAGGCATTAGCTCTCCCGGACTCGAATATTACCTTGCCCTGTTCTACGAACGACTAGACTCGCTATTCGATTTCCTGCCATCCAATACCACCTGCTGCAAGATTGGCGATCTCGCCGGCGCAGGACAAAGCTTCTGGACGGATATTCAACGCCGCTATGAGGATAGGCAGATTGATCATTACCGACCAATTTTGCCTCCGGCAGACATCTTTCTAACAATAGATACCGTGTTAGCGGATCTGAAACAATTCAAGCAAATAAGCTTCGCATCCGGCAGCAGCGCTGTTTCACTGCAGAGCCTCAGCCTTCCGGAGCTTAGCAGTGACGCGAAACTGAAAGCCCCCTTCACCGCCGTTGAACAATTTATTGAGCAAAATCCAGATCAGCGCATCCTATTTTGCGCTGAGTCTGCTGGAAGAAGAGAAACCTTGCTTGAGGTACTCAAGCAGATACAAATCAAGCCGGAACAATTCGAACACTTACAAGATTTCGTGGACTCCACTTCCTCTGCGGGGATCATCGTCGCACCTCTCGACCAAGGACTTTGGCTAGATGATGAAAAGTTATTGCTCATCACCGAAGCTCAATTGTTTGGCAATCGAATCGCGCAGCGACGCAGGCGCAATAAGAAGCAGAGCGATACCGATTTTATCGTAAAGAGTCTGACCGAATTGAGCATCGGCGATGCAGTCGTGCATCTCGACCACGGGGTGGGTCGTTATCGAGGCCTGCAGACCATTAACACTGATGGTCAAGACACAGAATTCCTCACTCTCGAGTACGCAAATGCAGCAAAACTGTATGTGCCCGTCCTCTCTCTGCACCTGATAAGCCGTTATGGTGGCGCCGAACAGGATACTGCTCCGCTAAATCATCTCGGTAGCGAGCAGTGGCAGAAAACAAAACGCAAAGCCGCAGAAAAAATTCGCGATGTCGCCGCCGAGTTATTGGATATCTATGCTCAACGCGAGGCCAAAAAAGGCTACAAATATACTTGGAACCAAGATGAGTACGACAAATTTGCTTCCAGCTTTCCATTCGAAGAAACCGCCGACCAAGAGAACGCGATTGAGGCCGTTCTAGACGACATGAAAAACGGCCGGTCTATGGATCGTCTGGTATGTGGTGATGTAGGTTTCGGCAAGACCGAGGTAGCCATCAGAGCTACTTTCGTCGCCGTGCAAAATAACAAGCAAGTCGCCATGCTGGTCCCTACTACTCTGCTTGCACAGCAGCACTACGAAAGCTTCAAGGATCGCTTTGCCGACTGGCCAATAGTTGTGGAAGTTATCTCTCGTTTTAAATCAGCGAGCGAACAGAATGAGACCTTAAAGAAAGTGGCCGCAGGCAAGGTCGATGTACTAATCGGCACCCACAAACTCCTACACGGCGATATCGACTACAGCAACCTGGGGATGTTGATTATCGACGAGGAACATCGCTTCGGTGTGCGCCAGAAAGAAAAACTGAAAGCGATTCGCGCCAATGTGGACATCCTGACCCTTACTGCCACACCTATACCAAGAACACTAAATATGGCGCTTTCCGGCATCCGTGACCTTTCCCTTATTGTCACGCCACCCGCACGCCGATTATCGGTGAAAACATTCGTCCGCCAGGAACAAGACAGCCTTGTCCTTGAAGCTATTTCACGGGAGTTATTGCGAGGCGGTCAGGTCTTTTATTTGCACAACGAAGTTAAATCTATTGAAAACACCGCCGAACATCTGCGCCGCATCATTCCGCAGGCTCGCATCTGCGTAGCCCATGGACAGATGGCGGAACGCGATCTAGAAAAGGTCATGGCTGACTTCTACCACAAGCGTTATAACATCTTAGTCTGCACGACCATCATCGAAACCGGCATCGACATTCCTAGCGCGAACACTATTCTCATCCACCGCGCTGATAAGTTTGGTCTAGCACAATTACATCAGCTGCGCGGCAGAGTTGGTCGTTCACACCATCAGGCTTACGCTTACCTGCTCTTGCCGAATGATGGCAAGCTCAGCGCAGATGCAAACAAGCGTATCGAGGCTATTCAATCTGCAACCACTCTAGGCGCTGGCTTTACTCTTGCCAGTCACGATCTAGAGATTCGAGGCGCGGGAGAATTGTTAGGCGATGAGCAAAGCGGGCACATGCAGAAGATTGGCTTTTCGCTATACACTGAAATGTTGGAACAAGCTGTCAACGCAATCAAATCAGGAAGGCGTCCGGATCTTGACTTGGATTTCGATCAGTCCGTTGAAGTCAATTTACGCATACCGGCACTGATACCAGAAAATTATCTTCCGGATGTGCACCTTCGCCTCATCATGTACAAGCGAATTTCCGCCTCTCTGGATAATGACGACCTGCAGGAACTTCAGGTGGAGATGATCGATCGCTTCGGCCTATTACCAAAACCCTTAAAACTATTGTTTCGCGTCACGCAGCTGAAGCTGAAGGCAGATAAATACGGCATTAAGAAGATCGATGCGAATGTGAAGAGCGGCCGCATCGAATTCAAAGACCAGACACCTATAGACCCAATGTCTCTAATCCAGATGATCCAGAACGACCCGCAGACTTACAAGCTGGGCGGTGCCAATACCCTGCAATTTATCCACAATTGTGAGGAAGGCGCTGATAAACTGGACTTCATTGGTGAATTACTGGATAACTTCAAACTCGTGGAACAGAAGGCAGCCTAAGCCAGACTCGTCATGCAACACTTGCCAAAAAAACAGTCCCTTCTCTTATCGCTATCTGTACCAGCAACAACATCGGTGCCGTTCTTGCTGCTGTTGTCTGCGCTACTTCTTGCAACGTCCAACTTCGCACAGGCTCAAACGTCACAACGTTGGTTTCAGATCGAAGTCTCTGTTTTCAGCAATGATTCATTTGCCGATAGAGACGAAGAATCTTGGCAAGCGGAACGCAACGAACTGAGCTACCCAAATCCACTGCGCAGACTCGACAAACTAAGCGATTTACTTATTACCGATCAAATGATCGCCGGCGCAATAGCCGAGTCTTCAGAGCAGGATTCCCTAGTGGCCATCGAAGAAGCTCAAACTCCACTAGACGAAGAAGCAATCGCTGCTGTGGAGCGAGCCGAGCGTCTTGCACAGATTCTCGCCACTGGCCCCCAACCTGCCCGCCCCGCTAGTGATTTCAAATTCTTCGATTTCCTGCGCGACCCCTACGTACATCTGCCTCCCGGCTCCAGCGATTTCCAACAGACTAATCGCGCACTCGAACGCTCCTCGGAACATCGACTATTGTTTCATGGACTCTGGCGCGAATCATTGGCCGACCCAAGAGATGCAGTCCCCCTCTATGTGCAAGGCGGATTACGCTACGACGATCAGCACGAACTACAGGGGACGATAACTTTACGGTTTAACGAGAACAGAGACCGCATTGTCATCGACAGCAATCTATGGCTGACCGAATACAGCGCATCGGCCGACATCGAAAGCGAATGGCAGCTCCCAGCGATACCAGCCGGGATGAAGACCGATTTAGATTCCTTAACTAGAGACGAGCAAAATTTGCAGTACGGGATTAACCGTGTTTTTCATATGCAGCAGAGTCGAGAAATGCGCAGCACGGAATTTCACTATATCGACCATCCGGCAATGGGCATAGTCATACTCGTGGAACCCTATGAGCCGCCCCCTCTTCCTCTGCCTGAATTCGATTTTGAAGAAGCGAACTAACTCAACTGCGCAACACAATTTCGGTAATCACTGCAGAGACAAATTCCATACCACTCTCTAACACAGCATGTATGTCATCGAGAGTAATAGGATCTTCCGATAGTCCAGCCGCCCAATTCACTGAGAGCGCTAGACTCGCATATTCGATTTCCAGTTCCCGCGCTAGCGAGGCCTCAGGCATACCGGTCATGCCTACCATGTCACATCCATCCTGCGCCAAGCGCCGAATCTCTGCAGCAGTCTCCAATCTCGGCCCCTGCGTACAACCATAGACACCGCTAGCCATAACCTCACAAGCGGTTCTCGAACGGGCATTGACCGCTTCTGTGGCCTGCAAGATGCGCTGACGAATCGGCTCGCTATAAGGATCGGTAAAGTCGATATGATGCACCGTCTTTAACTTGCCGTCGTAAAACGAGACGTCTCGTGAATAGCTGTAATCGATAAGTTGATCGGGCACAGCAACAGCACCCGGCAGCAGATCGCCATGGATGGCACCCACCGCATTAACCGCGACGATCTCAGTAACACCCAGGTCGGAAAGTGCCGCTATGTTTGCACGGTAATTAATTTTATGAGGCGGGATTTTATGGTTGGCGCCGTGACGCGGCAGGAAAATAAATTCTTTATCTCCACTACCGATACGTACCAGCCGCACCTTGCTACGACTGTAGGGCGTCTTTATGGCAATCTTTTCCAACTGCGCGAAGCCCTGAAGCTCTGACAGACCAGTTCCACCAATTATCGCTAACATCTTAACTCTCGATTAAGTTTGGGCTGTGAACATACGACACCTGCCTAGCTAAGGCAAATACAGCAGGAGATAGCCTCAAGTCTTATTAATGCAGAGAGAAGATTTATGCGGATTAACGAAGGATGGCACTAGGAAATAAAGGAACAAGCTACATAGCCAGAGGAAACATTCTGCGAGGTTTGGCCCCTCTGGCTCGGTAATCGATATCTAGGCGAGCCAACTAAGACTTAGCGAAGACTGGTTTTATCGAGTAGCTTCCTTATTATTCACAAACTTTAGGATAATCCAAACTTCAAACATCACTTGTGAGCAAAAATGCAATACACATCACAAAATGCCCGCTTCTCTAGATGCAAGAGCTATCGGTACAGTCTATCTAGGTCCTGGAATGAAGGCTCTGGCAAGGCGGTGTTCATCGGCTTGAATCCTTCAACGGGGGATCAGCATGAAGATAACCCGACTATTCGCCGCTGTGTTGGCTTCGCGCGGGCATGGGGCTGCAATAGCGTGGAGATCGTTAATCTTTTCGCATTCTGCGCGACCAAGCCCGAAGACCTAAAGCTATCAACCGAACCAATAGGCAGGAACAACGATCGCTGGATTAGCGCGGCTATCGACGACGCGGCATTGAGTATCGCCTGCTGGGGAAATCACGGCGCGTTTCAGGGAAGATCGGAAAAGATTCGACAGCGCCATCCTGATTTACTCTGTCTAGGCATCAACGCCTCTGGGCAACCAAAACATCCGCTGTATATTAAGTCCACACAAACGCCATTCGCGTTCGGCAGATAAGCTGTACAATAGACCCCTTCGATAAGACAAACGAGACCTATGTAGATAATGAATCTAATGCACGCAATCTTTCGATTCGCTTGGAATCAAAAATGGATTAATCTACGCCACAAAAAGGCTATCTATAAGAAGCTTTGCAGCTACGACGACGTGCCGGACGCCCCTTTTTCCACGGACTTTTTTAGCCTTCAATATAAGGGCAACCTCAACAATAGCGTCGAGTTCACCCTTTACTACTTGGGCGCGTTTGAAAAGCCCTTACTGTTCTTCCTGCGCGACACGATGCTAAGCCTGAAGCAGTCATCGAATGGATCTACGGAGAATTTTTTCGACATAGGTGCAAATATTGGCCAGCACTCTTTATTTATGTCGCTCCATGCAGATCAAGTGCATTCGTTCGAGCCCTATTCAGTTGTTAGCCAGAAGCTCGAACAACATATCGAGCTGAATCAGATCGGCAACATTCAACTACACAAAGTCGGCCTCAGCAATCAGCAAGAAGAACTGGATTTCTACGCGCCGACCGGTCGCAATCAAGGGATAGGCTCTTTCGACGCCGGCACCGTTAGCAAGGGAAACAAGAACCTAGGCAAGCTGGCCCTGGTTCGTGGCGATGACTACCTGGAGCAGAGCAAACTGCAGGATATTGCCTTGCTCAAGATTGATGTCGAGGGCTTCGAGAAGAACGTCGTCGCCGGCTTAGCAGCTACACTAGACAAGTCTCGCCCGATTATCGTGCTCGAGGTTACCTACGGCAATTCACTCTCCTTTACCTCCCTGGATCAACTGAAAGGCGCACTACCTGCAGACTACGCGTTGTTTCGCTTCAATAACCGTAAGGCAGATGGCAGCAAGGCAAGACGTCGTGGAGCTAAGGCGAAACGTAGCGGCGACTATGAACTTATTCCCTTCGATGAGTGGAGAACTACCGGCCAAGACGATGTCATAGCCTGCCCGACAGAGAAGCTTGAGCAATTACCTCGAAAGAATGTAACTTAACGCGCAATTAGGTCGTCACAAATTTAGGGCGAAAAAAAGGCCTAGCACTAAGAATTCAATCCTAACCTAAGCCATTTCAACACGTTCTTATCCAATCTATCGGTGCTGCTGTAGATATCTTTAGTAAATTGTTGTTTTTTATCTACTTCTAGATATAGCCAATTCCTGGCCAAAACCACAGAAAGGGGCATATTGCAGCATCATCCTTTCATTTCATCTGTGTAATAGCATGAACTTCTACCGTGCTGCAGCCATCAAATTTGGCGAAACGCTCGAGCTCCGCCGTCAAAGCGAGCAAAAAAGCTTCTTTGCTCTTAACACTCTTCTCTAGGTAGAGATTCATTACATGAAAGACTCCTGTCTTCCTATCTGCCTTCGCATCCAGTCTCGCGACGAATCGATTGCCACGTAATATAGGCAGACAGAAATACCCAAACTTGCGTTTTGCCTTGGGCACATAACACTCGATCTGATAGTCAAATTCGAAGAGTGAAGCAAGACGCTTGCGCTGAATCACCGCGTTATCGAATGGCGACAAAATTCGCAACTTAGGAGCGGGTAAGCCCTGATCCATTAGCGATAGCGACCTAGGCGTTGCATAGTAAGTCTGCCCATTAACTTCAAGCTCCTGCAACATGCCGCCCTCCACCAGATCTGCAACAGTTTGAGCCATCTGCTTTCTCAAACCTTTGCGCAAATAAATTAACTCTGCGATCTGAGCGATACCGTGTGAGCGTAGATAGCTCCCTATCAAATGACCACACAGCTCCTCGGCGGTAGGCATGCTGACATCTATATCACTAGGCAAGACTCGCTCGCGAAGATCATAGACCTTGTGAAAATTATTACGGCGGGGAACCATCAGCTCCCCTTCCATGAACAGCTGCTCCAGCGCAATCTTTGAGGGAGAGCGCGCCCACATAGCATCACTGCTCTTCTTATCCTTGAAATCCTTCGCAGATAATGGGCCCTCTTCACGAATACGCTGCAAGACCTTCTTTACCTGCGTGCGATCCTTCGGATACCAGTGGGTATCACCGGAGGCGATACGTTGCATCATCGGCAACGAGTAGCGGTAGTCCCGCATCGGCAAGATCGCTAAAGCATGGGCCCAGTGTTCGAACACAGCTCCCCGCTCCTGCAGCAGATCGATATCGCTAGCCTTGAAGGCAGAAACTCTATTCCAGAGCGTGTGGATATGGGCTCTGGCTACGACTGAGAGCGTATCGATCTGCACATAGCCGAGATGTTCGATAGCCTTCTGCGTCGCCTCTAGACCACTGCCAAAGGTGCGCCTACTGGCTAAGCCTTGGCGAGCCAAAACTAGTCGGCGTGCTGCACTAAGGGAAACGGATTCAGTCATCGGAACAAGGTCGAGGATTACAAGAGGATATAGGCGCGCGCAACAGCAAAAAGTCACGCGCCATAATTACTGTGATAAAGGGACCGATCTAGAACCTGCCCTCATTGATCACGACGGCGGAGGCGATACCACCTACATTTCTAACCGTGTAGCTTTGTCCTGCCTTTCGCCATGCCCAGCTACCAGGATGATCGAGCTCGTTGATAACTTCATCATCTCTAGTTACCTGCAACAAGCCATCGACAACCTGAACGACAACGCTTGGAAGTTTATGTAATTGAACTTCGGTTTCCTCTCCCGGCGCCAACTCAATTCGATAAGATCTAAACCAGGCATTTTCTAGTTCTGGCTCAGCGCTCAAGCCCTGCGGTCTATCGGACTGCAGATCGATATTACCTGCGCTGCCATTAACCAGAGCAATGATACGAAATAGGCCTGGGCCAGCGTTAGGCACCTTGTGGGTTACTGCTTCGTGTGCGTAATCGATATTGGCGCCGATCTGACCATCGCGTGGCCCATCGGCCATGCTGATGTAGGTCAGCATTATGGGCTGGTCGTGGACGTGGGGTAGAGAGATATCACCTGGGTTGATCTGCACATCTAATAGGTAGAGATCGCCCTCCTGATGCACAGTTCTGTGTCTAGGCTCTTGAAGTAAGTGCACGATGCGCTCGCCGGCAAACTCATTGTCTTCGGCAGCGAACAGGGTTGAGACTGGGCTTAGGGTCAGTATTAGGAAGAGTAGGATTGCTAGGATGAAGAAGGTTGCGCGCAATTTGGGTAGCGGGTCATTTTGGGTGGATGGGGCTACGGCAATGGGTGGTTTGGGCTGCTTGCTCTTCATTTTGTTTTCCGGATGTGGGTTTTTGTTTATAGGGGGAAAGTACTCTTTCTTTTGGGGTTTTGCTAGGGCTGTCTCTTATACACATCTCCGAGCCCACGAGACTCCTGAGCATCTCGT